>Ga0316604_10000037_pt1 | contig 235421 bp, 208 predicted proteins | sample OWC_soil_day20_C_FD_207650 | JGI IMG/M metagenome (GOLD analysis project Ga0316604, IMG submission 207650) | Wetland soil microbial communities from Old Woman Creek delta, Ohio, United States - OWC_soil_day20_CT | ecosystem: Environmental > Terrestrial > Soil > Wetlands | place: USA: Ohio... | reverse complement strand
TGTTGCATCGCTTTCGCGATGCGGTTCCACGCACATCTGGCTTTTTTTAACCTTACATTGTTCAGTTTTCAAGGAACATCCGGCCTCGGTTTCAACCGGCTTTCCGCTTCAGCTTGCACTGTCACGGAGCTATATCTTAACACACTTTTTTACTGCGTGTCAAGCGTTATCACCCTGAAGTTATCCGCCGCTTGTCAGCGACTTTTAAATAATAGCACACTACCAAGTTGTTGTCAACCAACCTTACCGTGCATTTGTGAAAAACTATCCTTTATGCCGCATATGCGGGAATAATATAACGTCACGAATTGAATAGCTGTCTGTTAAGAACATCACTACACGGTCTATCCCGATGCCCAAACCACCTGTTGGCGGCAATCCATATTCAAGCGCAGTCACATAGTCTTCATCCATCATGTGTGCTTCATCATCGCCAGACTCTCTTTGCGCGACTTGATTCAAAAAGCGATTTTTTTGATCAATTGGGTCATTTAATTCAGAAAACCCATTGCCAATTTCCCGGCCAAAAATAAACGCCTCAAACCGGTCGGCAATTTCCGGATTTTCTTTGTTGCGTTTTGCCAACGGCGAAATTTCCGTAGGATGTCCAATAATAAATGTAGGTTGAATCAAATGTTCTTCTACCATTTCTTCAAAAACTAAATTCATAATTGCCCCAATTCCATGCTTTGGTTCATAAGCAATATGCAGTTGGTCGGCCACTTCCCTCGCTGCTTCCACTGTTTTAATCGCAGAAAAATCGATGCCGGAATATTTTTTAACCGCTTCCGTCATTGTCAATCGATCCCAAGGTGGTGTTAAATCAATTTCCTGGCCTTGATATGAGATTTTTGTCGTTCCTATTACTTCCTGGGCAATGGTAGCAATGACCTGCTCAGTCAAATTCAGAACAACCTGATAATCTGCAAATGCCTGATACAATTCAACCATGGTGAATTCAGGATTGTGTTTTATTGAAATTCCTTCATTCCGGAAATTCCGGCCCACTTCGTATACTTTTTCAAAGCCGCCGACAATTAATCGCTTCAGATACAATTCCGGAGCAATTCTCATATATAACTTCATATCCAAGGCATTATGATGCGTGGAAAATGGACGAGCCGCCGCCCCACCGGCAATCGGATGCAATATTGGGGTTTCGACCTCCAAAAATCCTTTGCTATCAAGAAAACGCCGCAAAGATTGAATGATTTTACTGCGGATGATAAAAGTCTTTTGGACATCTGGATTGACAATTAAATCAAGGTACCGTTGCCGATAGCGTGTTTCAACGTCTTTAAGTCCATGCCATTTTTCCGGCAGCGGCCGCAGCGCTTTAGATAAAAATTGGAATTTGGTAGCTTTAACGCTTATTTCTCCCCGTTGTGTGCGAAAAACAGTACCCTCTACACCTACAATGTCGCCGATATCCAGCAAATCCAGATGGCGATAGGTCTCTTCGCCTAAAACATCCTGTCGTAAATAAATCTGTATTTTCCCAGATATGTCCAAAAGATTGGCAAAACTGGCTTTCCCATGCCCACGAATCGTTAGAATGCGTCCAGCGATACGAACTTCTTGATTTTCAAGGATATCAAAATTTTTGACTATATCTCCACAGCCGTGAGTAGGCTCATAGTGCCGGCCAAAAGGTTCGATGCCTAATGCAGCAATCGCCGCCATCTTATCACGTCTGACTTGCATCTGTTCATTCAACTCTTCGGTTGCTGATACAACCGTTTCTTTATCGTCCGCCATAAATACTCTCTCCTATCATGCTGCCAACCACTTTATTAGTTTTCTGTTTTATCAAATACAACGTATCGTATTATTTAATGTTTCGGATTTCATATTTTAACGTCCCCATGGGAACGTTAACTTCAACAATTTCTCCAACCGCACGCCCTAAAATGGCAGCGCCGACCGGCGATTCATTGGAAATGCGCAATTCACTTGGATCTGTTTCTGCCGAGCCAACGATCGTATATTCCAAGGTATCGCCAATTTCAAGATCTTTGACCTGTACTCTGGCGCCGATCGTAACTACATCGGTACTAATTTGGTTCTCATCAATTAATTTTGCATTGCGAATCATTTTTTCCAAAGTGATGATTTCGCCTTCAATGAACGCTTGTTCATTTTTAGCATCTTCGTATTCGGAATTCTCACTGATGTCACCAAACTCAATTGCTTGTTTAATCCGCTCGGCGACTTCCCTTCTCCTTACTGACTTTAACTGCTCCAATTTCAATTCTATTTTTCTTAAGCCTTCTTCAGTAAGGATGGTTTGCTTTTCTGCCATTATTTTGTCTCCCCTTTGTTCTTTAAAATTAACGTTCTGACGCTGCAAGCAAAACTACAATATAAGTGATCCTTTGGCTCAAAAACGGGCATCGCCGTCATTGAACCTGATTTAATTTATCCATGAATTTGGCTTCATTCAGCCCCGATGTTAACCTAGAGCGAGGTAAGAAAATATAAATAGTGTCAAGTGGATAACTTGACACTTTTTCCTATTGCAAGAGGTGTGTTCCGGAGATAAAATTACTCCTCAACATTTAATTTATTATAGACACAAATAATCGCTTTGTCAATATTTTCTAACGAATTCAAGACCCGCATTGACGCCTCGCTTTGCAGACTTTCTCCGCGTTGCGTTTGATCATATCGATTTGTTGAGGTGTAACGGCTCTTTCAAAACTGCGGAATCCCGCAAGCTTAAAGCCATGTTTTTGGGCTAAATATTGAATAGTTTCAATTTGCTTCACGCTCAAATCACGACCTAGCGTGAAGCTTTCATAGCGTTTTTCTAACGCTAAAATCATCGTCTCCGCCATACAAGCATACGATGTTTTTGGAGGAAACCCAAAATTAAGTCCAAAATCTACATCGCCCGGAACCTCAACAACCCCGCCTTCGATAACCAAAACATCGTTGCGCGTTTCCAAAACCCGTTGCGATACATTTCTTGGCCGCGCAACGTCACAAACAACAGAACCGGGTTTCAAGTCTTCCGGCTCAATAATGCAATCGACTGCACTTGTAACAGTAATGACTACATCGGCCGTCTGTATAGCGGTTTTGGCATCCGCTGTTATGTCAACAGACATACCCTCCGTGGCCAATAGCTGTGCCGAAAGTTTTGCCAATTTGGCTTCTGTACGGGCAACTAAAGTCAGTCGCGTCGTCTCTTTTGCCAGAACTTGGGCGCAGGCAGCTCCAATCGAACCAGTAGCGCCTATAATAACTACATTAGCCCGCTTCATATCAATCCCCATTAGTTTGGCTGCCTGCCGGGTTCCTTCCAATGCTGTTGCTACAGTATAACTGTTTCCGGAAGTAACCGCGATATTGAGATTATTGGCAATCGTTATTCCTGCATCGCCTACAACAGAAGTAAATGCTCCTAACCCAACGATCTTAGCCCCTAGTTTTTCAGCGATTTTTCCCGCCTTTATAATTTTGTGTATTACATATTCTTCGGGCATTTCAACCATTTGCCGCGATGTTAGAGGACAGCCTACAAACCATCCTTCCAATTCGGCGTATGGGGAAACTACCCCGGTAATATGAGAAACCTTAAAGGGTGGAACATATTTAATAATTTTTTCAATAAATCCATCAGACCAATTTTTTGTTATTGGAAACTTACGTGAAACATCACTAGCTGTAAGTGGATGGAGAATGAATGAAAATTTTTCCATACCAAAATCACCGTCCTTAATCCCGCAACATTTTTATTCGCGGTTTAATGCCGATTTTATTCAAAATCAGATCATAATCATTCGTCGTAAGATGTGCTGGCGTTTTGCCGGCCAATACTACCAATATTGCCTCCAGGATGTTTGTCCCAAAAGAACGTCCTCCCATTTCAGGCGTCGTTGTTACCAAGGTTCTAACGCCTCTCTGTCGTAATAGCAGTTCGTCTTCCTGCGTCACGGTATTGGTAATAATCATTTTGCCGTCCAGTTTTTCCGGCATGTTGCGCCTAATAAAATGAAAGTCTCCAGCGATAACATCCGCCTCTTCGAAATATGCTGTGAAACAAGGTTTTATTTCGTTTTGACTGGCTCCGGTAGGATAAAACAGCGAAATCGGTAATTGCGTAATGACAGGCGCTATAATCGCAGCTAAAAAATTCAGCGTGCGCAAATTGCGAATCGGCAAAGGCAACCCTAGACCAAACATTAAGTCGCCAAAAACAGTATCACTTCCGGCGTCTACTAATGCCTTTGCCAAGCCAAATCGATCCACAGCGCATACCAGCAATACCTTCCGATCCCGAAACTGAAAAATTTTATTTTCATTCAAATAATTGATTACTCGCCGTTCCAGCGTGTTTTTAATCCCGCTGCCATCGACAATTGGCGTTTGCTTCGCAGCTGCTGCAATCTTCGCCGATTCTCGAAATGTATATCTTTTGTTTCCCGCATAAATGTATAAATCAGTTCCACCCATGCCAAAACAATCAACCGTTCCATCCAGATCACGAATTAATTGTATCGCTTTATTTTTATCGCCATCCGTCCCGATGCGTTCTATACTAAAGGCCTCGCCGCCAAAATTTTCTGTTACTTTACCATTGCGTTTAGAGGAGCCGAGGCTTATACTCACAACTCTCTTCATTTTACACCCGCCCTAAACATGCATTTGTTTGATAATTTTTCTGATGCTTTCCGGATTAACATATTTGTCTTCGGCAATCGGAGATTCACCGATTTCAACTCCGATGACTTCTTTATCCAGCAGAGTGGCAATCAGCTTGGTACGCATGTTTGACCCCAAAATAATTACTACATCATATTTACGCAGCGTCGAAATAATTTCCATAATTGTATTCAACAATTCTATTCCGCTCTTGCTTTGAACATAATCCCATCTTTCAGCTTCGGAAAGCAAAAAACAATAGTCTACGCCTTCCTGTCGCGCCATGGTCTTCAATTCTTCCCGGTTTTCCACTGGAAAACCAATGATCGCAACCGACCCGCCCTTGCGAATCTCTCCTAACGTTTCAAGCCTTGAAATCAACGTACGGTCTACGCCTCTTTGTCTGGCTACATCCTGCTGCGATAATCCCCGACTGCGCAAATCGAGTATTTCGTCAATTGCTTGATGAAGCTTTTGCCGGTTAATAATTTTATCACCAATGTGCGTTAACACGGCATCACCTCCCCAATCTTTATGTACACAATATTGTGCACATAAAGATTGTATCATGTTCATCCTTATTTTTCAAGTTAACTACCAATTTACAAAAAAGAAAACCGTAGGGAAATTATCCCCACGGGTCAAAGGGAAAACGTTGTATCACTTTTTTATAAGTATTCATTTTCAACATACTATCATCATGACTCATTCCTTTTTTTAGCCCTTGCAAAGTACGCAAGCCTTGCTGCATGCTCAACCCCATATCGCTGGTCAATTGCGACATCGTCGCCCTGCGCGCATTTGCAAGCGAATCATTCAGCTTTTTACCCGCTTTGATATTATCGACAAATTCTTGTGCCAAATAGAATTGCGCCATATTGGTGAGTGGATTTCCGCAAATACCGCTAGCTGTAATTCCCAAAGCCTCCGGCATGGTATGCCGGATACTGAACTCAAGTGATTGTTTAAGTTCTGTCGTCTCCTTAACCAATGATTCCATCATGGTCCGCGCAGTACAAAGACCATACGTCGAGAGCGCCCGAATCATAGCATGTTCAATTGTATGCGCTTGCTCTTTTCCTACAAGTCCTCCCAAATTTGCCGTTATGCTAACTTCACGGCTGGTTTCCAAATCAATTCCGTAGATGGTCACTGGGATATCTGTTTCTCCGCAAAACTCCGTATACCCGCCTCGCGGCACCCACCCCGCGCCAGAGATCACCGGGTATTCCTTGCGCATCGTCTGAAAGTGCAGCAATTCAATATCCGATGACTCTACATAATTCCCGTGTATTTGCAAACTATGCCACCGCGCATGCACCTGTCCTTCCAGGACAACCGTTAAGAAACTGGTTTCCGTTCCCGTTTCATCCGCCATGGTATCTTCTTGAATGTCAATAATCCTGGCAACTATCCCAACAGGATATAAAGACTGCTCGTCGGTAATCCATGGACAAACAAATATATCTCGCCCCGGCCCCGCATCCGATAATATTTTCCCTGCCTGATCTCTAAGAAAGATGCCTGTAATTCGCCCGCCGTGCGGGCGCGGCAGGATGCCATTAGCAACAGGCATTATTACCATCTTCATGTTTTATTTCACCATCCTCAGCCGTTCCCGAGGCAAAATTATCCATAATAGTTAAAAAATCTTTTTTACTTATGGCTTGGTTAAAGCGCAAGCGCAGCTGGGCTGATTTAGGAAGTCCTTTAGTATACCAGGCAGCATGACGCCTCATCTCCCGTATCCCCAAATACTCCCCTTTAAGAGAAATTAACATCTCTAAATGACGAGACAAAATTTCCCTTCGTTCTGATAAACGAGGACCGGATGAATATCGTCCTGTTGTTAAATATTCATCGACTTGCCGAAAAATCCATGGATTGCCTTGTGCGCTACGGCCAATCATCACTCCGTCGCAATTTGTCATATCAATCATTTTCTTGGCATCCTCAGGAATTCGAACATCACCATTTCCAATGACCGGTATAGTTACCGCATCTTTCACTTCACGAATAATATGCCAATCCGCTTTCCCGGTATAAAATTGTTCTCTTGTTCTTCCATGCACCGCGATCGCACTAATTCCAGCCTTTTGCGCTAATTTCGCTAAAGAAACTACATTGACACACGATTCATCCCAACCTTTGCGAAACTTAACCGTGACCGGAATATCGATTGCCTGAGCAACGGAACACATGATGCGGTAAGCAAGTTCCGGTTTTCGCATCAGTGCCGCACCATCGCCATTTTTTATAATCTTTGGCGTTGGACAGCCCATATTAATATCAACGATATCAGCGCCTGCAGCAGCCACAATACGCGCAGCGGATGCCATGTTCTCAGGATCCGAGCCAAATATTTGCACGGCAACTGGTCTTTCACGCGCATCTATCCGCATCAAATCCAACGTATTTTCATTACTATATAATAATCCTCTACTGCTCACCATTTCCGAATAAGCCAATGCGCAACCCATCTCCTTGGATAATAACCGGAAGGGCAAATCAGTCACGCCAGCCATCGGCGCCAATAGCAACGGATTCTTCAGTCGCAATGCGCCAATTTGCATCTTATTAAACCTCACAATCATTCGCTTTATAATACTTGAATTTATTCAAGATCAACGGTTGATTTCATATAACATACATAGTCCTTCCAGAGTTAAGAATGGTTCCACTACGTTGATCGTACTGGATTCTTGAGCGATCAGGTTCGCCAGTCCGCCTGTAGCAACAACTTTCGCATCTTCATGCATTTCATTTTTCATTCTTCGTACGATTTCATCAACCTGCCCGACAAAACCAAAAATAATTCCAGACTGCATGCTGGTTACCGTATTGCGGCAAATCACCGAACGCGGCACAGCCAATTCGATCCTGGGTAATTTTGCCGCCCTCTGAAATAATGCCTCAGATGATATCCCAATGCCAGGAGCAATCGCTCCGCCTAAATAATCCGCATTTGCAGTGATGTAGCAAAAAGTAGTCGCCGTACCAAAGTCAACAATGATTAATGGCCCGCCATACTTATGAAAAGCGGCAAGAGCATTCACAATCCGGTCAGCACCGACCTCACGCGGATTTTCATATTTTATGCAAATACCCGTCTTAATGCCAGGGCCCACCAACAAAGGATCTACAAAAAAATATCGTTGGCACATACGGGTTAAGGGAACGATTAACGGCGGCACAACGGAAGATATCACCACAGCTTTTATATCCCGCATATTCAACCCGCGAAAAACAAACAAACTATGGATTAAAATCCCATATTCATCGCTCGTCTTCTGTTTGTCACTTGACATGCGCCAATGATACAACAATGTTTTATTATCATAGACTCCAAGTACAATATTCGTATTCCCCACATCAACAACCAAAAGCATTTTTTATTCCTCCCATATTTCACTGAAATTGATCCTTCAGCATCCCTGCATGAATTAACGCCTGTTTAACCCTTACGCCCAAAAAAGCGGCCAACCCTATTTTCAAAACATCAAAAGGGAAAAAAGGCATCACTACCAATAAAAATCCTTGTTGAAAAGTCATCGTTTTATGCAAAAACCATGTGAAACTTGCCATAAAACCGAGCATGCCAAATGTGTATAATGCAGTTAATCCTATCAACATACTAATAAATACTCTTGAGTATGTCAAAGAGCACCGGGCAGTAAGCCAACCAACAAGAGCTGCACAACATCCAAAACCGGCAATAAAACCACCAGTCGGACCAACCAATACCGTCAATCCGGCTTTCCCCTGCGCGAAGACAGGCAATCCGAAAATACCCAGCAAAACCCATAGCCCCACACTGACCGCTCCCCAACGGGGGCCCAGCAATATACCGGATAACATAACAAATAGGACTTGTAAAGTATGCGGAACCGGCGAGAATGGAAGCGGAAAGGCAATTTGAGAGCTAATCGTAATCAAAGCGGCAAATAGGCTTGCCAAAATCATATTCCGAAGCAACATCAAAGAATCCCTTCCTGCCGAAGACGCACCTTGACATCACCGGCAAGCACACACTCCCGGCCATGATTTGTGTCTACCAGCAAAGCTCCATTATCATCAATATCAATCGCTGCTCCGCTAAAATTTTGTTCCGTTGAACTTACATCAACCAGTTGTCCAAGAGTGATCGTCATTCTCCGCCATTCATAAAAAACATGTTCAAAACCATCACGGCAAGCTTCCTCATACAACTGCTCCAACTGCAGTAAAATTTCTGCAAGCAATTGGATCCGGGATATTGTATAACCAGTCAACATCGACAACGATGACGCAATAGTTTGCATTTCCACCGGCAAATCGTCTAATTTCATATTCACGTTAATTCCAATGCCAAGAACAACATAATTAATCGCGTCCATTTCGGCATTCATTTCCGTTAAAATACCGACTATTTTCTTATCTTGAAAAACAATATCATTCGGCCATTTGATACCCGTAGCCAAGCCGGTACACTTGATAATTGCCCGATTAACAGCTACTGCCGCCAATAAAGTGATTTTAGGCGCATCTTTCGGTAAAAGCTTCGGTCGCAAAATAACTGAGAGCCATATCCCTGCACTAGCAGGAGAAAACCATTCCCTTGCCATTCTGCCGCGGCCGCAAGTTTGCTTTTCTGCAAGAACAATGGCACCGGTCTCTTTCCCATTCGCCGCCATTTTTTTTGCTTCATCATTGGTTGAACCAATGCTTGCAAAGTAAGAAATATCCCGGCCTAACCAGGAAGTCTCAAGATTTGCAACTACTTCTTCCGGAATAAGCAGATCCGGAACATGCCGCAAACAATAGCCTTTACGAGGATGAGATTCAATCGCATAGCCAGCTTGTTTTATCGCCTGAATATGCTTCCAAATGGCTGTGCGGGAAACAAACAAATGTTTGCTGATCATTTCGCCCGAAACATACATTTCGGGATGACAACGCAGTAATTTCAATATTTTCGTTCGCAAAAACAAGTCACCCCCGTCAATTGTTATCCCTATTTTAATTTATGGTTAACAATTTGTAAAGGCTTTGCTTATGCTCACATATATCATTAATCACAAAAATACGGTCTTCCACACTACAGGAAGACCGTATTTACAGGTTGAAATAATTCGCGTCTTAACAATGCAAGCTGTCCGCGAATGTCAATATTCCTCCTACAGGCGCGAGATGTAAACCGTCTTCGCAGTCTCTACTCCTGTTTTTTCTTCTGGCGCGTTCTTAGTTAGCACGGGACCAGTCACAGCAGTGGAAGCAACCACATTACCGAGCGGGTCCATATCGCCATCATCAGTAATCTTTCCATCTTTCATAAGCTGCTCCAACTGATGAGCCTCAAGTGTTTCCCGTATCATCAACGCGTCCGCAATCGCCTTCAGTTTTTCCATATTATTTTTTAATATTTCTTCCGTTTTTGCGTACGCATCTTCAATCATCCGGCGTACTTCCTGGTCAATTGCATAGGCGACTTCTTCACTATAATTACGGTCGCGTCCAATGTCCCTACCCAAGAAAACCTGTTCATCCCGGTGTCCGAATGAGATTGGCCCCAATGCATCACTCATGCCAAATTCACAAATCATTTTGCGGGCTAAGGTCGTAGCTCTTTCCAAGTCATTTTGAGCGCCGGTGCTAATCTCATCCAAAACCAGCGCTTCCGCTACCCGTCCACCCAAAAATGTTTTTAATTGATCCAATAGCTCCGAACGTGTAGCATAGTAACGGTCTTCCTTCGGCAGCATCAAGGTATATCCTCCCGCACGTCCTCGCGGGATAATAGAAACCTTATGAACAGGGTCTGTATGGCTAAGCATCATTCCTACCAACGCGTGACCTGCTTCATGAAATGCCGTCAGTTTCTTTTCGTTAGCACTGATTACACGACTTTTGCGTTCCGGACCAGCCATTACCCGTTCTACCGACTCTTCCAGTTCAGGCATTTCAATTCGTTTTTTATTACGGCGTGCGGCTAATAAAGCAGCTTCATTGACTAAATTGCTCAGGTCAGCGCCAGTAAAGCCCGGCGTCCGTCGAGCCAAAACATCAAGACTTACATTGTTTCCCACCGGTTTGCCACGGGTATGAACTTTTAAAATGTCAAACCGACCTTTAACATCTGGTTTATCAACAACAATCTGCCGGTCAAACCGACCCGGTCTCAGTAACGCCGGATCAAGGATATCAGGGCGATTTGTGGCGGCAATAATGATAATCCCCTCATTAACACCAAACCCATCCATTTCGACCAGCAATTGATTTAACGTCTGTTCCCGTTCGTCATGCCCGCCGCCAAGCCCAGCTCCGCGCTGACGCCCCACAGCATCAATTTCATCAATAAATACGATACAGGGCGAATTTTTTTTGGCCTGTTCGAAAAGATCCCGCACACGGGAAGCGCCAACCCCGACAAACATTTCAACAAAATCAGAACCACTAATGCTAAAAAACGGCACTCCGGCTTCGCCGGCAACTGCACGGGCCAGCAGCGTTTTCCCTGTACCAGGCGGGCCATACAATAACACGCCTTTCGGTATCCGTGCTCCCAATTCATTGAATTTTTTCGGATGCTTCAGAAATTCAACTACTTCTTCAAGTTCCTGCTTCGATTCATCTGCACCGGCAACATCAGCAAAAGTAACTTTGTTTTTATCCTCAATATTTAACTTGGCCCGGCTCTTACCAAACGACATGACGCGGTTTCCCCCGCCCTGCGTCTGCTGCATAATAAAAAACCAAACTCCGATCAACAGCAGCATCGGAAGAATTGAAGAAAAAATCGTCGTCCACCAAGGCGGTTGCGGGGGCTGTTCCGCTTTTATGTCTACACCCTTTTCCCGCAGCGTATTAATCAAAGCCGGATCATTGGGAGTAACTGTAGTAAATTCCTGCCCATCCTTCAGCTTACCGCGAATTGTATTATCAACGATCGTCACGCGCTCTACATTCTGTTCATCAACAGACCTCATGAACTGAGTGTAATTAATTTCCTGCTTATTCGTAGTTCGTGATGAATAATAGTCAATAATCGATATGGCTATTATAATAATTAACAAATAGAAGCTAACGTTACGAAAAAATTTATTCAACTACTAGCCCTCCTCTCACTGGAACAAACAAAAACATCAGTTATTGCTATCCATAGGTTCATATTATATCACAATCTTTGTGAACTAACAACAATAAGCTTCTTAGTCTAAACCCTAATTTTTACATAACTGCAGTTCGTTGCGCATTTTTCGCGATCATTCACAAACTTCTTTTTTCGGTATCCCAATAAACGGCAAATTACGATATTTCCCAGCGTAATCCAGTCCATAGCCAACCACAAAATGATCAGGAATAATGAACCCGTTATAATCAACAGGTACATTTGATTTTCTTCGTTCAGGCTTATTTAATAACGTGCAAATCTTAATGCTCCGTGGATTGCGGGATTTTAGATTTTCCAGCAAATAATTCAGCGTTAAACCGGAATCAATAATATCCTCAACAATTAATACATGTTTTCCTTCCACATCTTCATCCAAATCTTTCAGTATGCGCACAACGCCGGTTGATGTTGTCGATGCACCGTAACTGGAAACAGCCATAAAATCAAAAACCACCGGCAATTGTATTGCCCGGGCCAAATCTGCCATAAAAATAATGGCCCCCCGCAAAACGCCAATCATTAAGATTTCCTGACCGGCATAATCGTGCGTCAACTGCAGCCCCAATTCTTTCACACGTGCTGCAAGCTCATCTTCACTAAATAACACTTCCTGAATATCCTCTAGCACGAAACTATTCCTCCCGTTTTTATAATAGTTAATTGCAAAAACTGCTTAGTGGAAGATACGACTTTTCCTCGTTCCGCTTGACGATAGCCACCTACCCACAAAATCCCTGTCTGATCACAAATGAGCGGAATTAAGCTGCGTATGACTGCCGGCACTTTATGATCAATAAAAAAGTTTTTCAACTTCTTGTTGCCCGGGGCGCCTAATGGCCGGAAGCGATCGCCTGGCAACCGCGTCCGTATGTGCAGCGGCAGAGTTAGCTCTGCCTGATCGAATACAGCAACGTTATCTTTTTTATCTTGCCGCCATGCATCCACTTTTTCCGCCAAAACAACAATCCCTAATTCTCGAATTTCGGTTTTTCCCGGTATCGCAAGTTCGACTGAGCAATTTACATTCACAGCCTCCGGCACAACACGATCCCATCCCATATCGATTGTTTGATATTGACGCCGGGCAATGATCCCTCCTGGCAAACGAAAAATTTTACCAACTGGGGAACAGTTTGCCATCTCTATCAGTTTTTCCACGTGATAGAAAGAGATTCCTCTTAGATGGCCTTGTTTTTTTTTAATAACCATGCGAAAAACTTCTCTTTGGAGGGCTATATGAGCGTTTTTGATCATATCCACCCTAATAGCCGTATTCCCTCCCTGCTGCATTGTTCCTTCGGAAATCAGTTTTTCCGCCGACCGTTGAATAAAATCATTCTGCTCGGTCATGATACAAGCAGTGCGGCACAGAACATCGCATATGGCAGGATTGTAATCAGCTGCCAGTGATGGCAGCAAATCCATCCGTATCCGATTGCGGAGATAATCGGTCGATAGGTTTGTACTGTCCAATCGTGATTGAAGCTGATATGCTTGACAATAGTCTTCAATTTCCTGGCGGTTAACAGCAAGGAATGGCCGGATAATTCCACCTTCCGTTCCGGCCGAAATTCCACTAAGCCCCATGCTTCCTGAACCGCGCAGCAGGTTCAAAAGCACCGTTTCAGCCTGATCATCGCGATGATGTCCGGTAGCAATTTTCGCACCATTTAAATTTGCAGCAATGTTTTGCAAATATTGGTACCGCAATATACGCGCCGCCTCTTCGAGTGAATGACCGTTTTGCTCTGCGAATGATCTTACGTCGATCTCTGTTTGATAACAATCCAAGCCCATCCGGCGGCAAAAAACTGCAACAAATTCCGCATCTGAAAACGAATCGGTCCCGCGTAATAAATGATTGACATGTGCAACTGCCAAAGTAAAAGAAAACATCGACCTTAACCCTGCGAGCAAATGAACAAGAGCAATTGAATCAGGTCCGCCGGAACAAGCCGCCAAAATGACGTTTCCCCGTGCAATCAAATTATGCTTTTCAATCCATTCAACTACTTTTCCCCGCATGATCTTTTCTCCTATTGCTTATTTATCCTTTTCACAGCCGGTGAACTCTGTCCCGCTTAGGAAAAGCGAGCAATCTGCAACTACAAATAAGCGCGATTATACCTTCCGTTCACTACCCAAGGACCGGCTGCGCTTTCTGGGAGACTAAGAAAAGGGCATTCTGTTGAATGCCCTTTCATCAGTCATACACTGCAAGTTATATTCTTATTCCGCCTTGCGGGGCGCTCCACGGCCGCCACGTTTGGAATCCGTATTTTTCTTCAAGTCCGTAAGCCGTTCATCACTATCCTTGAGAAATTTGGAAAGCTTATCTTCGAAAGTCGGCGCATTAAACTTACTTGGACGGCGATTATCATTCGCATAAGTTTTTCTAGGCGCCGGGGCCTGAAGCTGTTTAATAGACAAGCCGATTTTTCCGCGGTCATCAACCGACAGCACCTTAACTTTTACTCGATCCTGTTCTTTCAAAAAATCTTTCACATCGCGGACATACACATCGGCAACTTCTGATATGTGTATCAAGCCCACTTTTCCTTCTGGCAGTTCCACGAATGCACCGAAATTGGTGATCCCCGTCACAACTCCCTCAACTACACTGCCAACTTCAATGGACATGCTAATCAAATTTCCCCCTTATAACTACTTTATTTTTTCAAACTTATTATACCCTTGCCGAATAAATAGTGTCAAGAAACGCTCAAATAAATTTACTCTTTGCCGGCAGGAATATACGGAATTTCTCCCGGTTTAACCAGTCCAAGCTCTTCACGCGCCAATTTTTCTACATATTCCGGGGTAGACAATTGAGATCGTTCTTGTTGAAGCTGCTGGTTCATTTGCTTCACAGCAGCCAACTCTTCCCGGGCACAAGCCGCTTCGCGCTGAACAGCTCTCAACTCGAGTTGCTGGCTAATACCCACATAGAGAAAGAAGACAGTTAAAAGGACCACCAGTAACCGGCACCAATTCCATCTAAACTTTCGTTGCTGGTTCACATTCCTCACCACCATGCCGCTCGAACTTCTTCTCTGAGTTTTACTATTCGCCAACACTATTGACTTTCCTTCACTCATCGGCCTTTTTCATAGAAAATAGCATGGAGAAATGACAGAAAAGAAACTACTCTCATCTCGCGAAACAAATTTAACGCTGCGTGCTTGTTGATCTGCGCTGCAACAGCTTGCCTGGAATGAGAAACAACAAATTGAACATCAAGATTGTAATAATGAGTAATGCGCTAATTCCGTTGGCAATATCAATCCGGTCCGGTACCAATCCAATCGCCATCACATACCACAAATGAACGGCTAATGTTTCACCGGCAGCGAATAAATCAGGATCAGGAAAATTCCTCGAAACTGTCGTCCCTGCAGTAAAAATCAGTATTGCCGATTCACCCAGAGCGCGTCCTGCAGTCAACGTTAACCCCGTTATAATGCCTGGTAATGCATTTGGCAGAACAACCCGCCAAATTGTTTGCCATTTTGTCGCTCCCAACGCCAGACTGGCTTCACGATAGTAACCAGGAACGCTGCGAACAGATTCTTCCGTAACACGTACCAAAACCGGTAGGTTCAAAAGCATCAATGTGAGTGAACCGCCAATGATGCTAAACCCAACTCCCATCAAATCTACAAAAATAATCATTCCGAACAATGCCAATACAATTGACGGCACTGTCGCCAAACTTTCCGTACTCAAACGGATCATGTCCGTCCAGCGGTTATCGCCGGCATATTCCGCCAGATAAATTCCGGCGCCAACAGCGATTGGAAAAGAAAAGAGCATTGAAAGAAATAAAATATAAAAAGAATTAAACAGTTGCGGTCCTACGCCGCCTCCAGCTTGAATATCACTGGGCATCCCAAAAATAAAGTTCCATGAAAGAACCGGTATCCCTTTAACTAAAATGTACAGTAAAAACGCAGCCAGAATGGCTAAAATAAGGATCCCTGCGCTCCAAAATACAGCATTCGCTAATTTATTGATGATTTTGGCTGACATTAGGCAAACCTCCTTTTCCCTATCTGACGGATAATAAGGATCATGCACAAGGATAATATAAGCAAAACCAACGCCATCAAAAACAACGAATTCCCCCAAGCGGACCCAAACGGAGTGTTCCCCATTTCAACCACAATTTCACTTGGCAAAGTGGAGGTAGGCATAAACAATGATTTTGCCAGCTGCGGCGTATTACCAATAACCATTTGCACTGCCATTGTTTCACCCACTGCTCGCGCCATGGCTAAAATGAACGAGGTCAGTATGCCTGGCAAGGCTGCCGGCAAAAGCACTCTCCAAATCGTTTGCCAACGGGTTGCTCCCAATGCAAGCGACGCTTCCTCCAACGTTGCCGGCACAGCACGAATGGCATCTTCAGAAATACTGATGATCGTTGGCAATATCATTACTGCTAAAATTACTGCCGCAGCGAGTAACCCAAAGCCGGTATTGACGTGGAAATATGTACGGATAAAAGGAACCAATATTGTTAACCCGACAAAACCGTAGACGACGGATGGAATAGCCACATATAAATCAGTAGCCGGACGCATCCACGCCCTAAGCCCCTTAGGAGCAATTTTCGCCATAAAAATGGCGCCGGCTAAGCCCAACGGCCCCCCCAGCGACACTGCCAATAACGTCACATATACTGAGCCCATGATAAAACTCAATGCGCCGAAATTTTGTTCTGTGGGATCCCATTTCTCAGTGAGAAAAAATTCAGATAGACTGACCTCTGTAAAAGTCAGCAACCCTTGTCTGCTGATAAACAAAATAATCGATAAGATAATTAACGTCATCAAAAAGGCACACGCAATAAACAAGTAACGGATATACCTGTCATAAAGCAGTTTACGTTGATGTTTTGGGTTGTCAGCTGCATGAATCGACATGTTTTTTCACACCTTATTTTTTGTTATTATTTTCTATTATATTCAATACAACTATTTTTCTTGTTAATCTATTGTTATGTTTTTGTTAATTTTTTGTTCACGAAAAATTAACAAAAAGACAACAATCCTGTCGTAAGACAAAGATGGTTGTCTTTTAATAATACTTTTATCATCTTTTATGGGTTATTTGGAACGTCCGGTTTTAAATGCTTTTAGTTTGGCGCTGCCATATTCAATCACGACAAATAGTACCGGAACCAAGAAGATACTCAAACTGGTAGCCATCAGCATACCGCCGACAACGGTTGTTCCCAGCGCAGTCCGGGCGGCAGCGCCGGCGCCGGTTGATAACGCCAATGGTATGCAGCCTAAAATGAAAGCAAGAGATGTCATAAGAATAGGCCTCAGTCTGAGTTTGGCAGCTTCTATCGCTGCCGCTACCGGATCCATTCCTTTTTCCCGCCTGACTTTGGCCCATTCCACAATCAGAATGGCGTTTTTAGCCGATAAGCCGATCAGCATGACCAAGCCAATCTGCATGTACACGCTATTTTCGAACCCCCGGGCATATTGGAAAAGCACCGAGCCCAAGACTCCCGTTGGAACCGAAAGTAAAACGGCAAAAGGAATATTCCAGCTTTCATATAAAGCTGCCAGGCACAAGAAAACAAACAGCAAAGCGAAGCCGAAAATAATTGGTCTTTGACCGCTGGAAAGTTTTTCTTCACGGCTCAAATCCGCCCATTCATAAGTAAAGGTATTGGGCAGTGCCTGGCTTGCCACTTCTTCCAATGCTTGCATTGCCTGACCGGAACTGTACCCTTGCGCCGTATTCGCGTTAATCTGCATGGCCGGATAACCATTAAACCGTTTAATCAACGTCTGTCCGCTGATTAAAACCGGTTTAACCAACGTATTAAGCGGTACCATATCGCCGGCGGAGTTCCTCACATAAAAGAAGCGGGTCGCGTCCGCATCGGCGCGGAACTCAGGCTGAGCCTGCAGCATAACCTTATAGGTACGGCCAAAGCGGTTAAAATCATTTACCGGAACCCCCCCGAGGAAGGTTTGCAGAGCCGTAAAAATATCCTGGACGGGAACGCCCAGCGCCTTGGCTTTTTCCCGGTCTACTTCGTATCGATATGCAGGAGTATTCGCCCGGAAACTGGATTGAGCCATACTGATTTCCGGACGTTGACGAACAGCCGCAATAAATTGCTGAGACACATTGTTCATCTCTTCCAATGATGCTCCGCCTCGATCCTGGATCATGAGAGTCAAGCCGCCAACAGCGCCAATTCCCGGCAGAGACGGCGGAGTAAAGGAAAAGACTGTAGCCTCCGGAATTGCGCTTAGTTTGCCCATGGCTTGCCCTATTACGGCTTTCAATTGCATATCTGCCGTCGTCCGCTCGGCCCATGGTTTCATACCCGCCCCCACCATGGCTCCGTTTGATTTTTGCCCGCCGGCCAGTATATCAAATCCGGCTACTTCCATGGTATTTTCCACGCCCGGAATCGAACGGTAAATTTCACCCACCTGCTGAGCCACTGCACGGGTGCGGTTCATATTGGCCGCTTCCGGCAGACTGACGACAGACAAGATAAAACCTTGGTCTTCGTTAGGAACAAAAGTGGAAGGGATCATGCGCAATATACCGCCGCACAATATGCAAATTACCGCCAAAGCCACACCCCACAAACGGGCCTTGCGGATGGATCGCCGAACTCCTTCCGAATATTTTTCCAATACACGGTCAAACCAATTGTTAAACCAATCGAAAAAATGACCGACAATGCCTGTGCGAGCTTGTCCTGTATAGGGTTGCAGCAATAAACTGCATAATGCCGGCGTCAACGAGAGAGCGACAATAGCAGACAGCGCCATTGACACAGCAATCGTTAAAGCAAACTGTTTATACAACACTCCGGTCGTTCCGCCAAAAAAAGCGACCGGCAGGAAAACAGATGAGAGCACGCAGGCAATTGCTACAACCGGGCCAGACACTTCTCCCATCGCACGAATGGTTGCCTCTTTCGGGTTAAGTCCGGAGTGGCGCATATGATGTTCCACCGCTTCCACCACGATGATGGCGTCATCAACGACCAACCCAATCGCCAACACCATCGCAAACAATGTCAGCGTATTGATTGAAAATCCCAAGACAACAAAAGCGCCAAAAGTACCAATTAGCGAAACCGGGACAGCCAGCATTGGAATTAACGTCGCCCGCCAGCTTTGCAAAAACAGATATACAATAATTAAAACCAAGACTAGCGCTTCGATAAAGGTGTGGAATACTTTATTCAGCGACTCCCGGATATATTTGGTGTTGTCGTTAAGTATCTTGTATTCCATCCCCGGCGGGAAACGTTTAGAAGCATCTTCAATGACCTGCAGTACACCGCCGATGCTTTCCAGGGCATTCGCTTCCGTGGTCAATTGAACAGCGAAGACGACAGCATCGCCGCTATTAAAACTGCTCTTAAAGGTATTGTCCCTGGCGCTTAATTCAACAGTAGCCACATCCCCCAAATGAATAGCAGAACCATCAGCCTGGGACCTTAGAATGATTTTTTTGAAATCCTCTTCGGTAACCAGGCGCCCTTGCACACTGGCCGTATATTGAAACTCTTGCTGCGCTAATGATGGCAGCTGCCCAATCGTTCCAGCCGGCGCCTGTACATTTTGTTCCTTAATAGCGCTCACAATGTCCGCGGCCGTAATCTTCAACTGCGCCAGTTTATCGGGCTTAAGCCAGATGCGCATACCAAAATCGGATCCATATTCGCCAACATCTCCGACGCCCTTGACCCGGCGAATATCGTCAATAATATTGATGCTGCCGTAATTTTTAAGAAACACGCTATCGTAATCGCCTTTAGGCGAAATCAAACTAAAATATAAAGCGGTATCCGGCGAAACTTTCCTGGTTGTCACGCCGGTCAGTTGTACATCTTGCGGCAACCCGGCATTTGCCTGAACAACCCGGTTCTGAGTATACATGGTGACCATATCCGGGTTTTCGCCCAATTCAAATTTGACATTCAAGGAATAGCGGCCTGTATCAGCGCTCGTCGAAGATAACGCGACAGCGCCTGCCACGCCGTTTACCTGTTGTTCAATGACTTGAGCCACTGTTTTTTCCACTACATCGGCGTTGGCGCCCGTATACATTGTGCTGACATTAACTTGCGGCGGCGTAATTTGCGGATATTGCGCAACCGGCAGTCTAAAAGCGGCAATCCCTCCCGCAAGCGTAATTAGGATGGCAATAACGATCGCAAAGATGGGTCGGTTAATAAAAAAATTCGCCATAAATCCGCCCCCTACTTCGCGCCCGGGATAGCCAAATCATCCGGACCGATCATCATAACTTTGAGCGGGGAACCGGGCTGAGTCTTCGCGAAGCCTTCAACAACTACTATGTCTTGAATGGTAAGTCCTTGTTCCACAATCTGCAGATTGCCAATTTTCGGCCCCATTTTTACCGCTCTGGTTTCCGCTTTATTATCCGCACTGACAACAGTGACAAAGGTTTTTCCCAGCAGTTCCTGCACAGCGCGCTGCGGGATCAAAAAGGCCGCCGGTCTGGTTTCGCCAGTGGCAAGAATACGGGCAAACATGCCGGGAACCAGCAATTGCTGCGGGTTATCGAACGCTGCCTTCATCGTCAAAGTCCCTGTTTGGTTCGCCATGCCGCGGTCAACTTGTTCCAAGTGGCCCATAATCGGATATTCGCTTCCATCGCTCAGAACCAGTTTAAGCTTTTGCCCCCAGGCATCCGGTGAACCACCCATACGGGCAAATTTCAAATACTCATTCTCACTCATACTAAAACGAACTTGTACAGGATCTACTGTGGAAACAGTAGCCAAAACTGTGCTGGCTGCTTGCACATATCGCCCAACACTTAATTCGCCTACGCCGACCCGTCCATCGACCGGCGATACAATTACGGTATCAGACAAATCATTTTCTGCTTGCTGTAATTTAGCCTGATAAGCCCGTACTTGGGCCTGCACCTGTTCAGATTGCGCCATGGAGGTATCCAATGTCTGAGCTGCAATCCCGCCTTGTTCCGCCAGATGCTGATAACGCGCTACATCGCGGCGGATATTGTTTAATGAAGCCTGCGCCTGTGCCACTTGCGCCTGCGCATCGGCTACCGTCGTTGAATATTGCCGCGAATCGATTTCAAACAAAGGCTGACCGGCACGAACCGTATCGCCTCCTTTAATAAACTTACGAGCAATATTGCCGGAAACCCTCGCCTGAATAGGGACCTCGTCTTTTGCGACTATTTCACCGACAAACTCATAAGCAACAGGCGAATCCTTTTGGATCACCTGCATGGCTTTCACTGCCACTTCCTGTTGAGGACGAACGGCCTGCTGCTTACCGCAGCCCGCTGCCACAAATAAAAGAAGTATAGCCATCGCCATCCATATGACGCTCTTTTTATTCACTTTTTAGTTCCCCCTTGCCTTTTCAGCCCGATTTTCTTGCACTACAAGTCCATACATCAAAATATCGAGAGTATAATCCACCATTTCTTTCATTGTAACCTTGTTTTTCAGCAAAAACTGATAGTTGGAGAATTCGTTAAATGCCCCGCTGAACACCGCACGTACGGCGGGAATAAAAACCGGACGGAAACAACCGGTGCGAACTCCTTCGCGTATTATATTTTCAATCGTTCCCCAAAGTTCATCCTTTACATCTTCGATTTTCCGCCACTGCTCAGGCATGCTTTTCTTAATGTCAATTAGTGCATGGTCCGTTTTCTCATTCCATATAGACGTCCTTACCGTCATCACCTGTTTAAATTTTTCGCAAATATCCAGCGTATTATTTTTGGCAATAACCTCCCGTTTCTCTTTGACCTCGGCAACTGCTTGCGCCAGCAGAGAACCAATCAAATCCTCTTTCGAAGAAAAATTATCGTATAAAGTCCTTTTACTCATACCCAAGCGCCGCGCCAAATCATCCATTGTGAATTTTAAACCGCGCTCATTCAGTTCGCTTATGGCTCCATCCATAATTCTTTGCCGCAATGACAAACCCTCCCAAAATAAACTGTGTAAACTATTTTCGTATTATAATTACCACTTATTTTATCATCCTTTCATTCTTGATGTCAATTCTTTCCTTTCATGTCTTTGCATTTTTCAAAATGGTTCATAATCTTAAAAAACTTAGACGAAATTCATTAAAACTGATCCTTTTTGACCGACAAAAAAGCCACGCATGAATTGCGCGGCTTTCAGCTGGGTTTTAATCTTATTTCATTTTTGTGATTGGAACAAATCCATTCTTTTCGGCGTACGCTTCCTGGAACTCTTTCCCTGTCACATAGTCGATAAAGGCTTTTACTGCACCTGTCGGCTCACCTTTGGTGAACATTCTTCCAAACGTGTAGACCGGATATGTTTTATTCACTACATTGTCAATCGAATATTTGACGCCGTTGTAAGCGAGTGTCTTAACTGTTTTATCTGCATAGGCGGCATCCACATAGCCGATAGCGCCAGGAGTGCTGGCAATTGCAGAACGAACGGCACCGTTCGAGTCTTGAATAACCGCATTATCAGTAAAAGCGGCATTCTTCAATACGACTTCAGCAATTGTCGCTCGTGAACCGGAAGATTTTGCCCGATGAATGATAGTGATCTTAGCATCTTTGCCGCCCACATCTTTCCAGTTGGTAATTTTACCGGTTAAAATATCAACATATTGCTGTTGTGTCAAGCTATCCACGGATACATCCGGATTAGCAACAAACACGAAGGGAATTCCTACCAGTTTATGTTCTACCAAACCTTTGTCCTTTAAGTTATCCTGCAGCGCCACATCAGAATTTCCAATATCTACTGATCCAGACGCCACTTGGTTCTGACCGGTGAACGAACCGCCGCCGGCAATGTTGACCGTAACTTTCGAATATTTCTTTTGGAATTCTTCCTGACCAGGCTTTAACAACGGCAGTAAAGCCGTAGAGCCTGACGCTGCTACTTTACCCTGTATGTCTCCGGTTTTTCCTTCTTCTTTTTTCGCACTTCCGCCGCAGCCTGCCAGCAAACTCATTCCCAAAACTAAAGCGATCATTAAAACCAGTGTTTTCCTGTTTTGCAAAAATTGCATGAACCAAACCCTCCTATTTTCCTTCTGCTTTTTTATCTAACTTTATTACTATTGTAAACCAGTTATGATTACATTATGTTAAGGTCATGTAAATTTATTGTTAACGATAGCGTTAGGGATCATTTTACGGTAACATAGAATATAATAAACAAAAATACTACTAATTTTCGGGAGGCATTCACATGGCAAATTGGAGAATTCGCACTCGCCTGACCATCTCGTTTCTGGCCTTGAGTCTTTTGTCATTGCTGCTTTTCGGCAGCTATATATTGTGGTTTTTTCATCAGCACAGCATGGATGCCGCAACCGATCACTTGTTTGTTCAAACACAAATTGTTGAGCAATTGTTGCGGGAAAAAATGAATGGCCCTATAGAAAAGGCAACAATTGACCCTGAGATCAAAGAATTGGGAGCGAAAAATGCCCTGCATATCACCATCGCCGACGAAAACGGTCTTGTCCTTGCAGATTCCCTGGCAAATCCGCTGGCAATGGAAAACACGATTGCAGACCCCGAGTTTAAGACGGCTCTGTCCGGGGACAAAGGAACATTCATCCGCTACAATCACAAAGCAGGTGAAAATTGGCTATATGCCGCTGCCCCTTATTACCGGGACAAAGAATTAATCGGCGCTGTTCGTGTTGCGACAACGCTTGCCGGAATAGAGAAAGGATACCAAAAAATTCAATTTGCTCTGCTTAGCGCATTTCTATTCGCCTCTTTTTTGGCATTCATTCTCAGCATCCGCCTTGGCCGCAAGTATACCGCACAGTTGGATGAAATAACCGAAGTAGCGCATGATATCGGCGCTGGCAAGCTCGATAGAAGAGTTCACATGCGCACAGAGGGCGAATTGGACTTATTAGCTCATACCTTAAATACCTTGGCTTCCAATCTAGATGACAAAATTGATGAAATGAAAGCGGAAACAAACAAGTTGGAATTAATCCTTTCCCACATGGACAACGCGGTAATTCTCATGGATCGCTATGGAAGGGTCACTGCCGCTAATAAAATGGCCCGCGACAGCTTTGGCATCACGCCGGAAATGCTCGGTCAGCATAACCTGAGCGTGATTGGCAACAGTTATCTTGACCGCGCAGTCCGGGAGGCGATTGCCGCCTCTGCAGGCAGACTGATTGATCTCAAAACCAGATTACAAGGAAATAAACGTGTTTTCCAGGTATATCTGGCGCCCATTACCGGAAGCCACTGTGAAGTTACAAGCCTTTTAAGCGTATTTCATGATATTACAGCATTACAGCAAGTCCAGGAAAAACAATCTGAATTTATTGCCAACGCTTCCCACGAATTAGCGACCCCGTTAACAGCCATTAAGGGGTTTGCCGAAACCTTGCTCGATGGAGCGCTGCACGATCCCAACTTGAACACCAAATTCATTACAATCATCCATTCTGAAGCCGAACGGATGCAGCGGCTCGTAGCCGATTTATTGACCATGGCTAAGTTAGACTCGCAGGAGTATCGGCGCGCAATGATCCTTCAGCCCACCTTGTTCGCACCCTTGATTGATGAAGTGATACAAGAATTATCGCCGGAATGGCAAGCAAAAAATATCAAATTCGATATTACTGCCCAAAACACTTCTCTTTCTGCATTAGCAAACCCTGATTGTCTGAAGCAAGTACTGATTAATTTAATTGACAACGCAATCAAGTATACATCTTCCGGCGGAAAAATTTCTATTCGCAGCTGGCGCCAAAATAACAAAGCCTATCTAACTGTGCAAGATTCCGGCATCGGCATACCATCAAAAGACCTCCCCCTGATTTTTGACCGTTTTTACCGTGTCGACCGGGCCCGTGCGCGCAGTGCCGGCGGAACAGGTTTGGGATTGGCTATTGTTAAGTTTATCATCGAATCTTTGGGCGGAAATATTACCGCAGCAAGCGAAATTGATATTGGTACAACATTCACTATTTCTCTTCCTCTGGCACCGGAAAAAACCACGGATCAATAGGCTGAGACAAAAATAAACTGCCATATGGCAGTTTATTTTTGTCTCAGCCTCTGTCCGGTAACCAGGTAAATAATCCACTCCGCAATATTCGTGGCATGGTCCGCAATCCTTTCAAGATACCGTGCAACAAACAGAAGTTGAGTTGCTTGCGGGATCGTATGCGGATCCTGCATCATATACGTCAGCAGTTCCCGAAAAATCTGGTTGTTTAAATTATCAACCTCGTCATCGGCCAAACAAACTCTCTCCGCCAATGTTATGTCCAACGAAACATAAGCATCTAACGAATCTTTAAGCATTTTTTGCGCCATTTCAGCCATTCTTGGAAGATCAATTAACGGTTTTATCAGCGGTTGATCAATTATTTTCAATGTGATCTTAGCGATATCATACGCATGATCGCCCATGCGTTCCAGATCAGTAATAATTTTGAGTCCGGCTCCAATTACACGTAAATCTCTGGCAATCGGCTGCTGACGGGCAATCAGCACCATACATTTGTCCTCGATAATATGCTCCATATTATCGATGGCATCATCACCATCCATTACCTTCCGGGCTAAATCGGCATTCTGCGTAGCCAGGGAATCCACCGCATCATGAATAGAAATTGCCACCAAACGTCCCATTTGCAGCAGGTCCTGCCGTAAATCCTCCAATGCCAAATCATAACCTTGCCTTATGCTCATTAAGTTTCCCTCCATCGCTACCCAAATCGTCCGGTAATATAATCTTCTGTTCGTTTGTCCTGTGGCCGAGTGAAGATAGAATCCGTTTCATCATATTCTACCATTTCGCCTGACAGAAAAAAGGCCGTTTTATCGGATACCCGCGCTGCCTGCTGCATATTATGCGTTACCATGACGATTGTGTAATTGGTTTTCAGTTCGGTAACCAATTCCTCAATTTTCATCGTCGAAATCGGATCTAATGCAGAACAAGGTTCGTCCATTAATAAAACTTCCGGTTCCACTGCCAATAGCCTTGCAATACAAAGACGCTGCTGCTGACCGCCGGAAAGTCCCATTGCCGACGAATGAAGCCGATCTTTCACTTCACTCCAAAGCGCCGCATCGGTCAAGCTATTTTCAACCACCTCGTCCAAATTTGCCGTTACGCCATGAATACGCGGACCATAGGCGATATTATCATAAATCGACATGGGGAATGGGTTCGGTCGTTGAAAAACCATCCCGACGCGTTTGCGAAGCATCACTACGTCAACACTAGGATGATATATATTCTGACCATCCAAGAGGATCTCGCCTTCAACCCGCACGTTGGGTATCAGATCGTTCATCCGGTTAATCGTCTTTAAAAAGGTTGATTTTCCGCACCCGGACGGGCCAATCAGCGCAATCACACTATTCGTATTAATGTTAATCGAAACTTTATTCAATGCCAATACATTGCCATAATACAATTTCAGTTTATTTACCTGAATTTTTTGTTCCACTTGTTTTCCTCCTGAGAATTCTTACTATGGTTCTATATTGAACTATATCACAACAAACAACCTGAATTGTTAAAAATATGTTAAGGAGTTGTTAATGATCGATTAAATCTCCTTAAAACGGTACCCTATTCCCCTTATCGTTTCAATCGCATCCGCAATGACTGGATCAACGGAAAGTTTTGCCCGCAAATGACGGATATGTACGTCAACCGTCCGCGTATCGCCATAATATTCATAGCCCCATATTTTTTCCAAAAGCTGATCGCGTGTATAGGCTCTGCCCACATTAGTAACAAAAAGCTTCAATAACTCGAATTCTTTCGGAGTAAGTTCGATTTTATGCTGCCCGCAGAACGCTTCGTACCTGGTAAAATTCAAGCGCAAACTGCCTACAGCCATTTCTCCTTGTTGCACCGGTTCCCGGTTACTGCGCCGGAGTACCGCCTTAACACGCGCTAGAAGCTCCCTCGGACTGAAGGGTTTTGTCATATAATCATCCGCACCTAATTCCAAACCGATAATCTTATCAATTTCTTCTGTTCTTGCCGTTAGCATAATGATCGCAATTCCAGCGGTAGCAGGTTGTCCTTTTAAAATACGGCATACTTCCAATCCGTCTAGTCCCGGCAACATCAAATCGAGAATAAGCAGAACCGGTTTTTCTTTTTCTGCAAGGCTGACGGCCCTTTTACCATCCATCGCTTCAATTACCTGAAAGCCGGCTTTCCCAAGATTGAATTTGATTAACTCCCGAATATTTTCTTCATCATCAACCACCAATATCTTATCAATCATGCTTACGTACCTCTCTACTGAATATGTTTACCAGTGTCACAGTTAAACAAAAGCCAGGTCAGCGAAAACCTGGCTTTCCTATCTCACCATTTTCAAATGTAGTGATCCCTAACCATTCCAACCCTTCGTATTCTACAAAGAGGATTTCAAACGCAATTTAGTCAATAAATCATATAAATTCAAATTGATCCAGACAGAGCCCACGCTCCGTCTGGATCAAATCTTCATTTATTTATTGACTGTGTCCTTTAAACTTTTGCCGGCTTTGAAAACCGGAGATTTTGAAGCTGGTATTGTAATTTCAGCGCCGGTTTGAGGATTACGACCCTTTCTTTCTTCCCGGCTTTTGACTTCGAAAGTCCCAAAACCAATCACTTGAACTTTATCGTTTTGGGCTAATGCGCCTTCGATGCTCTCAAATAAAGCATTAATCGCTTTTTCCGCATCTTTTTTCGTCATTCCGGTTTTTTCCGCTACGCTACCTACCAATTCAGTCTTATTCACAAATTCAGCCTCCTTGTATTAGTTGCTACGATATAGCATTATTCGCTATTCGCGTTTCTATTCCTTCTAATCCTAGAAAAAAATACCACAAATTGCTGATTTATTTCAATATTCCATTCTTTTTGCTTGATTCCAGAAGTCATCCAACTGTAATAATGTTAAGTTTTTCCATTTTAGTCCTTGTGCTTTGATCTGGTTTTCCATGTATGTAAATCTTGTAATAAATTTTTTATTGGTTCGATTTAATGCCGTTTCCGGCTCAATGCCGACAAAACGAGCCAAATTTACTACTGCAAAAAGCAAATCCCCAACTTCATCTTCCACAAAATTTTTATCGTTTTTACGCAAAGCTTCACGAACTTCATTCATTTCTTCTGTTATTTTTTCCCAAACAGGATCGATTTCGCTCCAGTCAAAACCAACTTTAGACGCTTTACTCTGAAGTTTATAAGCCCTCATCAAACTGGGCAAAGCAGGCGGGATACCATCCAAAACAGATTCACGGTTATAACCTTTTTCTTTTTGTTTGATTTTGTCCCAATTGAAAACCACCTCCGCCGCATCACGCACAGTGATCTCGCCAAAAACATGCGGATGCCGGCGGATCAATTTTTCCGTAACAGTATTAATCACATCTTGCATCGAAAAAGTGCCGCTTTCTTCTGCAATACGGGCGTGAAAAACAACCTGCAGCAGCAAGTCCCCTAATTCCTCGCAAAGTTTTTCCGGATCCGCCAAATCAATGGCTTCCAAGACTTCATAAACTTCCTCAACAATATACCTCCGCAGACTTTTATGGTCTTGTTCAATGTCCCATACACAGCCCCCTGGTGATCGAAGCGTGGCCATCACATCAATAACCGGGTCGAGGGAAAAAGAATGTGTCAGCTTAGGCGGTGCAGGAACATACACACTGGTCAAATGATCAATCGCTGGTATCCGGTCCAGTTCGAACAGCGGAATAAAGCTTGTTTTTTCTTCCGGAAGACCCAGCCATTGAGCAACAACAATTTCGTAGTCATCCGGTAAGAATGTCATTAACGTCAATTTCGTGTCAGACGCAACTTGCCGGTTATAAACCTGCGTAATAACCAAGCTTGTCGGGAGATCCGGAGACAATGCCGGAACATCGGCTGCATCCAATATAGTAATGCCGGCAATCGGATCAATTCCCATGCGGCAATAGAGCAGCTCAAGAAAACTCATTCCCGGCAAAATACTAAGAGCAATATTGCTCGCCGTTGCTTTTGTGCGTATTAATGCGACAGTCGCCTCGGCAACCATTGGGCTGCCCGGAACTGCATAGACAATATTCCCGCCCCGGCAAGCACGATCTACAATATCAACCGCAATCGCTTCATAGACTTCTTCAAATGTACCTAGCTTTTCGTATAGAAAATCATAGCTTTGAAACTTTATGCCTTGCGCGCTAAGGGTGGACACAGTAGGGTGTTTTTCCGTCCGTAGAAATAGTTGTTCGGCACTGGTCAACATCGTCATTGTTTCCACCGTAATCAAATTAGCCGGTCCCGGTCCCAATCCGACAATCGTAATCTGTCCCATATTTATCTCCTCAATAAGCGTAAAGTGCGTAATGTTTGGGCAAGTCTTGGCCCTATTCGGGGTATTTGTTCGATATCTTGGCTGCCAACGCCGCCTACTGCCAGCAGAGCGATGGCATAAGTCAAACCGCCAATGCTAATGGAAACCAACGTCGCCAGAGTATTATGCAATGTAACAGCCATTGTCTTATCGTAAATGAGTATAACGATCCCAGCCATTACAGCTGCTGCCACGCTGGTCCGGATCAGATCTTTCATGTCCACGCTAAAACCAACATAACGATACACAAAATATAAGTTCAGTGCAGCGGCAATCCCAAAATCTACAACAGTCGCCCAGGCTGCACCCTTAATTCCCAGCCAAGGCACAGCAGTTAACGTCCAACTCATAGCGACTTTGACAACTGCTGAAATAACCATATTTAAAACCGGTATTGCGGTATGCCCAAGTCCTTGCAATACCCCAGTTGTCACTTGCTGCACGCCCAGAAAGAAAATTCCTATCGACAGAATAGCAATTGGCACGCCGGCATTGGGAGTCCCGTACAACATCTGTGAAATTGGCGTTGCCAAAAGATACATTCCTACAAAACTCGGGATCGTAATTAAATTGGAAATGCGCATGGCTGTGGCAGTCCGTTGATAAATTCGTTCCTTTTTCCCAAGTGTAAACGCCTCTGATACTGCAGGGACCAAACTAGCGGCCAGTGAAGCAGTCAAAATAGTAGGGAGGTTAATTAATGCAACGGCCATACCGGTTAGGTAACCAAATAATTCCGTGGCCTGTTCTACGGTAAATCCGGCCACTTCCAATCTAGCCGGAACGATGAGTAAATCAATATTCGATACTACCGGCAGCATGATGTTCGCAAGAGAAACCGGAATCGCCAGGCGGGCAATTCGTGTAATAATACTGACCCCCGACTCCTGTTCGATTTGCGGCTGTGATTCTATTTGCTCCTTCATCTTTGGACGCTGCCGCCAATAATATACGATCAAAATCAGCAACCCGGCTGCAGCTCCGGGTCCGGCGCCAAAACTGGCGCCTGCTGCAGCATATTCCAAACCTCGCGGCAGCAGCCAGTAGGCTAATGCGATCATGGTAACAACCCGGACAAACTGCTCTGCAATTTGTGAAATTGCCGTAGGGGTCATCATTTGCAAACCTTGAAAATAGCCCCGGTAACTGGATAGAATGGTTACAAAAAATATTGCCGGTGCGAGCGCCGCAATCGCATAAAACGCCCGTGGATCGCGAACAAAATGAGAATCAACAAGCCAACCGGCGCCAAAATACAATAATACGGAAAATAGAACCCCCGTAGCTGCTAACACAGCCAAAGAAATCCGAAAAACACGGTTTGCACCTCGAAAATCACGCCGCGCTACTTTTTCGGCAACAATGATCGAAATCGCCACTGGAATTCCTGCCGAAGAAATACTGAGCGCCAGCAAGTAAATCGGATAAGCCATTTGGTATAAACCAATGCCCTCACCGCCTAATAAGCGGGATAATACTATCCGGTTCACAGAACCGATAATTTTTACCAGAACGCCGGCAACTGTCAAAATCAGTGCGCCTTTCAGAAAAGTATCTTTACTCAAAAACGTCATTCCCCTCTACCCGTTACACGCTGATTACAAACTGAAATACCAATGAGTTTGGGTACGAATTATGGTTCCCCGAACAGCTGATTAACAATATAAAATGCATTTTATATTATAACAGAATAATTCCTTTTGAGAAATCTTTTCCATCCAAAGGAACCCCAAATCAAATTTCATTTGTGTCTGTTCGGACCTGCAGCACATTAAATACCTTTACCAAATGATCCAATATCGGTTTCGCCAAACGTAATGTCTTGTATTGGATCATCTCCGGCGGTCCGGATTTCATCATAATGCGGGCTGGAAACTGTTTTTGAAGCTGCAGCACACTGTCGACAGAAACTTTGGGCTTATCACCGAATACAATATCCACACGTCCCGGGTGTTCGATTATAGAGTGAATACCAAGTTGACGGGCACTATTCCGAACGCGCGCAACTGCCAACAAATTCAAAACCGGTTGAGGCGGATCGCCGAAACGATCAACAAGCTCGTCTGTTAATTCTCTGATCTGATCTTCATTGCGTACAGAAGCGAACCGCTGATAAATTTCAATCTTATGCATGGCGTCATTAATATAATCACCCGGCAGGTAAGCTTCTACTTGGATCTCCAGAAGCGGCTCCGGAACAATCTCGACCGGTTTTCCCGTTTTAAGCTCTTCTACGGCCTCTTCCAGCAATTTGCAATACATCTCAAATCCAACATCAACAATATGTCCATGTTGCTGTGACCCAAGAATATTGCCCGCCCCGCGGATTTCCAAGTCTCGCATGGCAATTTTAAATCCGGAGCCCAACTCAGCAAATTCCTTAATCGCTTGCAGACGTTTTTCAGCAACTTCAGTTAATACTTTATCCCGTCGGTAGGTAAAATAAGCAAATGCCAGTCTGTGCGATCTTCCTACCCGTCCCCGCATCTGATATAACTGGGATAACCCAAACCGGTCGGAATCATGAATGATAATCGTATTCGCATTCGGGATATCCAGCCCATTTTCAATAATACTAGTACAAATCAAAACATCAAAAGAACCCTCGTAAAAATCAAGCATGGCTTCTTCCAATAGGTCTTCCGGCATTTGTCCATGAGCTACTTTCATCTTGGCGTCAGGCAGCATTTCACTGAGGTGACGATGAATTTTGTCAATGGTCTGAATACGATTGTATACGTAATATACTTGCCCGCCACGTTTCAATTCTCTGCGAATGGCATCTCTGATTATTTCGTCTTCATACTCAACCACATACGTTTGGACTGGAAAACGATCCTCCGGCGGCGTCTCAATAATACTAATATCCCGAACCCCAACCAGAGACATGTGCAGCGTTCTTGGTATCGGAGTTGCTGTCAAGGTAAGGACATCCAATCCGGCGCACCATTTTTTTAATCGTTCTTTTTGGGCAACCCCAAACCGCTGTTCCTCATCAACAATCAGCAGTCCCAAATCTTGAAACTTAACATCAGACTGCAGTAAGCGGTGCGTGCCAATCAGCACATCGACCTGGCCTCTTGCTACCCGCGCCAAGGTTTCTTGCTGTTCTTTCGTACTGCGAAAACGACTAAGCACGTCTACAACCGGTCCAAATCCAGCAAAACGACCAAAAAAAGTTTGATAGTGCTGCTGTGCCAAAACAGTAGTGGGCACGAGAACAGCAACCTGTTTACCACTCATGACCGCCTTAAAAGCAGCGCGAATAGCGACTTCCGTCTTACCAAAACCCACATCGCCGCACAATAAACGATCCATCGCTCTTGGTTTTTCCATATCCGCTTTAATTTGGCTAATGGCATTTAACTGATCCGGAGTTTCCTCAAACGGAAAAGCATCCTCAAACTCACGTTGCCAGGTAGTGTCCGCCTCAAATTGATATCCTTGCTCCAATTCCCGTTTCGCATATAAAACCAGCAAGTCGCGCGCCAAATCAGCGACAGCGGCTTTGGCTCTGCTTTTGGCCCTGCTCCATTCGCTTCCGCCCATTTTATTGAGACGCGGCGCTTCCCCTTCAGAGCCAATATATTTTTGCAATAAGTAAACTTGATCAGTGGGTACATAGATTTTATCTGCTCCCGCATAGCGGACCAAAAAATAATCTTTGTGTACTCCTCCGATTTCAAGAGTCTCGACGCCGGCATATTTGCCAACGCCATGATTGACATGGACTACATAATCTCCTACCCGCAAATCACGAAAAAATCGTGTTTTCTGGTCACTAGGCTGACGCGGTTGACGCTTTTTCTTTTGCCGGCCCCAAATATCTTTTTCCGTTATGACAACCAAGCGGGCATGCGGTAATTCAAAACCGCCGTTTAAAGCACCATCCGTGATGATAATTTTGTTTTTTGCCGCGGTAATCAGTTTCGCTGAATACAAGGCTTCGATACTTTCTTGTTTCAGACTGGCTTGCAACGCCTCCGCTTTTTCCCTTGAACTCATAAAAATATACTGTTGAAACTCTCGTTCCCGCCAGCTTTGCAGTTCACTGGCGACAATCTCCATCTGACGATGAAACGGGGCAATATTTTTCGCAGTAATACTGATAATCTCCTGCGGTTCCGTATATGGATTTTTTTGCAGCATAAGAGACACATAAAGCACGTTGCAGGATTGTGCAGTGCTGACGATTTCCTGCCAGCTCAAAAGTTGTTTTTTTAACAACGGTTCTTCATATACCAATTTGGCGATTCCTTCGCGAATTCTGGCCGACTCGGAAAAGACTACGGTCGAGCACGAAGGAAGGTAAGATAAGGCACAGGCAGTTTGAATACCCTGCGAATAGCCCAGCACCGGCAAGACCGTCGTCTCGGATAAATTCCCCAGGGACCGTTGTGTTTCCGGTTCAAATTCACGCAAAGAATCGATTTCATCGCCAAACAGTTCCAATCGTATTGGCCGCTCATGATTTAACGCAAAAAAATCGATAATTCCGCCCCGGACGCTGAATTGACCAATAGACGAGACTTCATCTACTCGTTCATAGCCGCAATGCAGAAGTTGTGTCAAAAAACCTTCCCTATTCAAGACGGCTCCGGATTTAAGTTCAATCTGCCCATGAGAAAAATCCTGTGGTGACAACACTTTTTGTACAATGCTTTCAACTGTCGCCACAACAATAATTTTTTCCTGCTGCAATAAACGACTGAGAATGTCCATCCGCTTCGCGGCTATTTCTAAACTTTTCGCAGCCACCTGAAACGTAGAAATTTCACCAACCGGCAATTCAAACACTGGCGTGCCAGGCAAAAAAGTCATTAAATCCGCCTTGAATTGTTCGGCCTCCTCCCGATTTCCTGTAACCAAAACGGTCGGACGCTGAGCCGTTTGAAATGCATTTGCAATAAAAGCGTTCTTGATCGTACCGGTTAACCCATAAATCGCACTTTGTTTCCCAATAAATCCGAACGCTTTTACCGCAGCCGCCATCGAAGGATCGGCGCACATGGCATTAAAAAGTACATCTAACTTCATTTTCATCCCACCCATACCAAAAAGAGTTTTAGCCTTGTTGCCTGCTAAAACTCCAGCAATTGAACCCATTCGTCTATAAAATACAAAGTAATTTTACCATTAACGCTGATGATGAGATTTTCGGCAATCCTTCAGTTCAATCGTTGTCAACGTTTCCATACGCTTTAAATCTTCTTTGCTCTGTGCTGCAATGTTCTTGCGCCCGCCACAAGTCATACATTGTACTTCAATACAATCATTCAGAAGGGCTGCCTGAATATTTGTACTGCCGCAATGACAGAACAGCCCACCGGCTTCAGCAATGTCATGTATACGGTTTAAAGCAACAAATAACAGTTGAGGATCTGCAGCATTTTCATCAAAATTGGGTTCGCGCAGCAAACGGTTGACTGCCAGTTGCTGCTCTACAATCCTTTGCTTTACCAACTCATTTTCACCAATTAAACCCAATTCAAGTTTTTCCTTGTCGCAATAAAGTTTTACCACCTGTCCTCTATTCAACGGGTCGCGATCCACACAAACAATGTGATCTGAACCACAAACAATACATGGAATTTGAAAAATCCATTGCCGGCGATGGTTACTCAGCACAACGGAGCGAAACTTTCCGCAACTGCACAGTAATTCCTGTTGGAGGCAGGTGCGTAAAAAAAACCGGTTCAAATCATGCAAATGTGGAATACCGCAATACGGACAGTATAAGGCAATCGTTGCAATTGTCGAAATAACCATACAGACCTCCTTTCTGCACGTTTACTTCGGCAATCATCAAACTTTTTCCTGCTGCAGTAAAATTACAAACCATATTTCCATTTCATTTCGTCAATTTGGCAAGTGCTCTTTTACCAGCCGGCAAAGAACCCGAATATCAAAAGGCTTTATAAGATAAGCGAACGCGCCAATCTCCAAAGCCTGGTTCACTATCTCATTTTCTCCATATGCCGTCATAATAATTACTTTGTCGCCTTGTCCACGCTGTTTCAACTTCCGTAATGTTTCAATTCCATCCATGCCCGGCATTTTCATATCCATCAAAATTAATCCCGGATGCAGTACTCCGGCCTTCTCCACTCCTTCGTATCCATTGGAAGCTGTGACTACTTCGTACCCACTTTCTGTCAACACTTCATCCAATAAAAACCGAATGCCGGGTTGATCGTCAACGACCAGCACAATTGGTTTTTTGTTTTCCATTTGTCTTCCATCCTTATAAATTTTTATCCTTTCGGAACCCAAGACTCACTTATATTCGATGGCAAAACTTATACTTGGGAAAATTGGCCAGTCAACCATTTATTCTTTGTTTTTAAATAAGGCACTCTTAAGAGATTTATAAATATTGACCATCTTATAAATAAATCTATTTTCATAAACACGCAAAGTATATTTTGCCTGTCGGTCATTTATCACGAAATTGATCGAATTGTCAACCGTCGGCAGTCCCCACGTTGCATAAATTGTTTCGCCATTTTTCAATATTTTGATGTGGTAAGCGCTATCGCGCAAGTATAACGGATATGTTAATTTTACCGTATGAGAATGCGTCTGATCAATTGGGATATCGTCTCCCAAGACGGATATGCCGTATTCCGAAAAAAACAGTCCATGGTTCTTTCGCGGCCCGTATACGACAACCGGTTCAGGAGAATAATACGCCAGATATGTTTTTACCAGCTCACTGGCAGTTGCGAACTGAACAATTTTCCGGTCCGCATAGGTTTTCCGCACATAGGCCAGGTGCTGACCTATGTGTTCAAATTGGCCGCCTTCCACGCTTTTCCAATCACCGTTCCCCATAATAAACATCGCATGAGTAAAGCCGACAATCGCATGAATTCCCGGTTTTATTGAACCGTCTTCCATATAAGCGGTTACGCCCTGATCTACAATTGTATTCATGGTCGCTGCAGTTTGATTATCAAAAGATAAATATTGTTTTGGCGTCGGCCGGAACTCTACCAAGCCCGCAGAGCGAAGATCCTTGGCCGGCCGATTAATATCATCTTTTCCAGTGAAATAAATTTCCTGGCCAAAGGGAGCGGCCGTTACTTTGCCTTCATTGCCGTCCGCATCACTTGTTCCCCATAAACCTATCTTTTTGTAAGCTGAAATGCTCATCTTCTCGCTTTGATCTCCATTGCCAAAATCAAAAGATCCAGCTCGTGCCGTTAAGATTTGCCCCTGCTCTGAATCCGCCGTAAGAGCGTCAAGAATCTTCTGGTATGCATATAGAGTTCCTATCCGGCTGGCATAATTGTTAAAATAGCCTTCTTCACCGATAGAATGCGCCCATCCGTGGCGCAAATGGTTCGCCCAGATCCCATTCACCGCAGCATTGTAAGACAAAATATTTCCCGGCAATATAGGATCATAATCCATATGCAAATGGAGTGCATATTCATGTCCCCTGGCCGCTTGTTCTGTCACAGACCGTTGTACTGCCTCCACAGTTTTCTGCCAATCTTTTCCGCCCGGCTGCAATGCCGCCCACTCAGCAGCCTTTACGGCAGGCCACGCAATATAATGAGTCCACTTTGCTCCATGCCGTTCAGCAACTTCATTAAGTTTTTCCGCTTTATTAATCATTTGCACTTGTATTTCCTGCGGTTCCAGCCACCCGTTTGCGTTTCCCCACTTCGCGTTGTACCCAGCCGAATCAATCGGTTCCAAATCTTCCGTCATCACATAACAAATTCGTCCTGGACGTGGATCTTTTACCGGTACACTGACCATTGACGGGGAAATTTTATCATCAACAGCAAACTGTATTTCCCAAGGCCGGCCTAAATTCACAGCATCCGGTCTTTGCGCCTTTACCCGCCAACTCAGTTGGCGAATCTCCCCCGGTTTCAAATTTTCAACCATTTGTTGAACCGGACCAATCACAATTAACCCATACCCATATGGCTCCAATAAGGAAACAGCTACAGCTGGCAATGGACGATTCGTTTCATTCTGAACAGCGGCGGCAAAAGTAACAATATCTCCCACCAGGACCGGCTGGGCTACAGGGTACGCTGTAATCCCAACAGCCTTGCTCCAATCGGCCACTCCTGTTAGTCCGGTAATCAAAACATGCTGTCCTTCGCCCACTTCTATGCTGCATTGATATGTATGCGCTGCTTTCCATTCACCATCCGGTAAAAATTTATGAAAAATGGCTTCGATATGATAGATGCCTTCTAACCAATTTCCGCTATAATTATTGCCGTATCTCGCGTCAATCCAGACTTCACGGGAAGCATTCACCGGTATTCGGCCAGAGTAAACCCAGCCGATACTGCCGAGAACATTCCGGTGTTCATCCAATGCATTGATTTTCAACCGTCCGGTACCCTGCGTGGATAAAAACTGCAGGCGGAACTTCAGCATTTGTTCGCGGCCTGCTCTGATTTCATCAAAGTATTCCATACGGCCTTCACCCCCGGCAGATAGCTGCAATGCCGTACCAGCCGCAAGCCACTTGCCAGTCACAACCTGATAACTATTCCCCGTACCAGTTGAACTAATCCGTTCAGTACGCCAGTTATCCGCAGTACCAGTTGGTACCGGCATTAATCCGGCATCCATCTGTCGTTGTGATGAACAGCCGGTAATGAAGATCAGAGCGATCAATAAAATGATATAATGACTGCTTGCAATTATTTTTTCTCGCATCAAAGCACCTCTTTAGATATCACACGCAGAAAAATAGTTTCATAGTCTTGGCATCCATTGCAATAACATTGTTCCAAGAGACACAGCAACTATAATACCACAAACAACCATTACCGCCACAGGCGTAATGACCACTGCAACCGCTTTGAGAGTTGACAATACATATGCTTCACGGATTGCAATCACATGAAGGGTGATAATCCAAAAAACAAGTATGCTGCCAAACAAAACAAGAAATAGTGATTGAAGCGATCCCGGAAGCAAGGTTGAAAGAACAATCAACGGAACAACGAAAACACGGGGAAAATTCGCAAAACCCATTCCTGCCAATAAACCAATCGCCGTTCCCTGACCACCAAACAACTCCGCCAAGAGACCAAAAAAGCCTGCACCAACAAACCAAAAGATCGTACTTCCAACCACTTGGATAAAAATAACAATTACAGATATAGTCGGAAAATCCGCATTTTGCAAACCAAAATAAACGGCCCAAGCCGGCACGAAAATACTAATTAAAAAAGCGCCAAGGGACTGTCCAACTTTTTTTTCCATTGCAATATTTTGCAATGCAGCTGCCGGGTGAAACAATACGTCATACAAGGTTTCTAAAAATCCGCCCACTTCTATTCACCCCACCTTGCCGGCATAGCCAATGGCGTTGTCAGAGGCAAGGTTTGCCGCAGCTGCGTGGGAATAAGCATACTGAAATCAATTTTTTCATTTGCTCCCCAAAACATAGAAAACGGGTTCATTTTGTCGTATTCCTTGAGCTGCACTTTTCCTGTGATGCCTGCCATTTTTGCAGCTCCGTCAATGGCATCGTACAAATTACCCAGATCATCCACCAAACCCAATTCTTTGGCCTGGATGCCAGTATAGATCCGGCCATCCGCTAGCTGCCGAACCGTCTGCCGGTCCATTTTTCGCCCATCAGCGACCACATCGACAAATTGATCATACATCTGATCGACGATTGCCTGGATGATCTTTCTTTCCTCTTCCGTCATGGGCCTGTCAGGCGATAAAATATCTTTGTGTATGCCGCTTTTTATCTTCTCCTGATGAATACCGATTTTCTGAAAAAGTTCTTGCCAGTTTGCATAAGGCATATACACTCCAATACTTCCTGTCAAAGTTGTTGAATTAGCGTAAATTTTATCTGTCATAACCGCCAGCCAATAACCTCCGGATGCTGCAATGTCGCCCATGCTCGCAACAACAATTTTCCCTGTCGCCCGAACCTTTTGGATTTCTTCTCCTACCTCTTGTGTTGCCGCAACACTGCCTCCCGGACTATTAATCCTCAGCACGATCGCCTTTACTGATTCATCATCACGAGCATCGTGCAATTGTCGGATGATGTTGTCCGTGCCGCCATGCTCGCTCAATAAACCGCTTTGTCCCCGTCCGCCGATAATCACCCCATCAACATGGATTAAGGCGATCTTGCCAAGACCGTAGTTCTGCTTCAAACCTGGCGTTTTAGCAGCAATAAAAATCAGGCAGCCTAACACGACAATAGCCAAAAGAACAATACTCATCTTCTTAAGCACGCCGTTCACCCCTTTTCCGGTTATTAGAAAACCCGGCTTGCGCCGAGCTTGACTAGTGACGACAAAAGCCGCTGGTTGAACTTTTCCTTATTTATGCCACCGAAAGCAGTTATACTTTCGGTACGACCAAAAGAGGCTGTTGGGTACCCAACAGCCTCTTGAGTTTACTTATTGTTCATCTTGCATTCAAGAGCCGCTTTAACAAACTCACGGAATAACGGATGCGGGTTCAGCGGACGAGACTTAAATTCCGGGTGAAACTGGGTAGCCAAGAACCAAGGATGGTCATGCACTTCTATAATTTCTACCAACCGTCCGCTTGGCAGAGTTCCGCCGATAACAAGTCCGGCTGATGATAATTGTTCCCGATATTCGTTATTAAATTCAAAACGATGCCTATGACGTTCATAGATAATTTCATCTTTGTACGCCTGATAAGTCAAAGTATTGTCCATTACTTTGCAAGGATATACGCCCAAACGCATGGTACCGCCTTTTTCTTCAACTGCAACCTGATCCAACATTAAGTCAATGACAGGATAAGGAGTAACAGGATCAAATTCAGTACTATGCGCACCCGATAAACCACATACGTTGCGGGCAAATTCAATCACAGCGCACTGCATTCCCAAACAGAGGCCAAAGAACGGCACTTTGTTCTCCCGTGCATACCGAATCGCCTTAATTTTCCCCTCAATGCCCCGATCGCCAAAACCCCCGGGAACCAGGATACCATCTACTCCGGCAAAAACAGACTGCAGGTCTACTTCTTCAGATTCAATCTCTTCTGCATTCACCCATTTAATTTGGATAGCGGCATCATTGGCAATTCCGGCATGACGCAGCGATTCCGATACACTCATGTAAGCGTCTTGAAGCGCTACATATTTGCCGACAATCGCGATGCATGTACTCTGCGATGGATAAAGAATTTTATCCACCATCAGACTCCATTCAGCCATATCCGGTTCACTGGCTTCCATATTCAGCTTTTCCATAACGATCCGGTCCAAGCCCTCTTCTGCCAGCATTAGCGGCACTTGGTAGATTGTCGGTGCGTTTAAATTCTGGATTACGGCATTCATATCAATATCGCAAAATAGTGCGATTTTATCTCTCATGTCCTGCGAAAGCTCATGTTCCGTGCGACAAACAATAATGTCAGGATGAATACCAATGCTGCGAAGTTCTTTAACACTATGCTGGGTCGGCTTTGTCTTCAATTCCGCCGCTGCCGAGATATAAGGAACTAATGTTACATGAATATATAAAACACCATTACGGCCAACGTCCTTCTTAACCTGACGAATCGCTTCCAGGAAAGGCAAGCTTTCGATATCGCCGACAGTACCGCCAATTTCCGTAATGACAACATCTGCATTATCTTCTTTTCCCACTCGTACGATTCGTTCTTTGATTTCATTTGTGATGTGAGGGATCACTTGAACCGTACTTCCTAAATAATCGCCCTTGCGTTCTTTGTTAATAACGCTTAAATATACTTTCCCAGTGGTTACATTGGAACTTTTTCCTAAATTAATATCAATAAATCGTTCATAGTGCCCTAAATCAAGGTCCGTTTCGCCACCATCCTCCGTGACAAACACTTCGCCATGCTGATAAGGACTCATTGTTCCAGGATCCACATTGATGTACGGATCAAATTTTTGAATTGTTACTTTCAATCCGCGGCTCTTTAACAATCGCCCAAGTGACGCAGCAGTAATTCCTTTCCCGAGAGAAGACACAACCCCTCCAGTTACAAAAATATATTTCGTCATTCAACTTCCTCCTAAAATATACCAATTATGTTATTATTCGCTTTCTTCTTCCGTTACTGCTGAGATACAATCCTGTTGCTGAATTTCTGCTAATAATCTTTCCCGGCGCAAGCCGGCTGCGCCTCCAGTGGCCACCGTGTTCTCTTCTTGAGCAGCACTTCCCCGCTGCGGAACCCATTCATGCAAGCCCCACATCCCTTTACCCATATAAGTGAACCGGCTATCCATATTGATTTGCGTGTGTACTTCCGCCATTGCATGCGGTAAAAAATGAATTTGGTTTTCCTTCTTTTCAAGAACTTTAGTAATCAAGTCCCGAAAATACATAGCGCGACCTTCTTGAGCTAATACCTCGTGCGCTAAATCGACTTCGGATGCCTGTTTGCCATTCTCTATCATGAAGTTTCCCCCCGCACCTAAATATTGTTAAATATATTCACCACAAATAGGCAATACTCCTTGTCAATTACATTTTTTCCGGAGCAGAAACTCCTAAAATTTTTAATGTTTGCCTAATCGTGATTTGCACAGCGGTGATTAATGCAATTCGGGCTGTCTGCAATTCTGGATCTACACCAATCACACGACACTGATTATAGAAACTATGAAATAAACCTGCCAATTCATGCGCATACCGGGCAATACGATGCGGCGCCCGCTCTTGAGCGGCTGAGGCAACTTCATCAGGAAATTCCCCCATTTTCTTGATAAGATCCAATTCATAAGAGGTCGTCAGCAATTCCATATTCACTGCATTTTTTCGGTCAACAGAAACGTCAATTTCTTCTAACTGACGAAACACGCTGGCGATCCTGGCGTAGGCATACTGAATATAATAAACCGGATTATCATTCGACCTGGACTTCGCTAAATCCATATCAAAATCAAGCTGACTATCAATCGAACGCATGATAAAGAAGAACCGAGCTGCATCACAACCCACTTCTTCAATTAATTCCGCCAAGGTTACTCCTTGACCAGTACGTTTTGACATCTTGACAACTTCTCCGCCTTGAAACAAGTTAACCATTTGCAAAATCAAGACTTCCAAATCGTCTGAATTGTAACCGAGCGCAGAAACAGCCGCCTTCACCCGGCAAATATAACCATGATGATCGGCTCCCCATATGTTGATTACCTTCTGAAATCCTCTTTTGAATTTGTCATGGTGATATGCAATGTCCGCCGCCAAATAGGTAGGCACGCCATTATCACGAATAACAACCCGATCTTTGTCATCACCATAAGCAGTTGATTTCAACCACAAAGCGCCATCCTGTTCATAGATGAAGCCATTATTTTGCAATGCCTTGCATGTCTTTGCAATTTCGCCATTTTCATGCAAACATTTCTCACTAAACCAGATATCAAAGGTAACGCCAAAAGCCTCGAGATCTTCCCGCAATATGGATAATTTCTCTTGGCGCGCTAATTCTCTGAACACATCCAAGCGTTCCTGCTGCGAAATTTTTAAATATTCGTCGCCGGCTTGAGCGATAATTCGCTGCGCCGTAACAATAATGTCCTGCCCATGATATCCATCTTCAGGAAAATCAGACTCTATACCCAGCAATTCCAAGTAGCGGGCATTGACTGACAAGGCCAGATTGTCCATTTGATTGCCGGCATCATTAATATAATATTCCTTCTCCACATCATATCCAGCCATTTGAAGCAGATTGGCCAATGCGCTTCCCACTGCTGCGCCTCTGCCATGACCAACGTGAAGAGGCCCGGTTGGGTTCGCACTGACAAATTCAACCTGGACTTTTTCACCTTGACCGGCATCTGTTTGCCCAAAACATTCACCAGCCGCTATGATATCGGACAACATTGCATAGAGCCAATCCGGTTTTAAATAAAAATTAATAAATCCGGGTCCGGCAATTTCCGCTCTCTCCATCCAGGGAAACTGCAGCCGCTCTACGATAGCCTCCGCTATTTTTCGCGGATTCGTTTTGGCTCCGCGAGCCATTTGCATGGCAAAATTCGTCGCATAATCCCCATATTCTTTTTGCGGCGGGATTTCCAGCATTACCGGCGGCAAAACCGGCAAACAAAAAACGCCATCAGTCATGGCATCTTGGGCGGCCTGCCCGATAGCATCCTGCAGCAGTTCCTTAATGTTCATCTTGTTTATCCTCCTGAATCACAATCATTAACCGGTTCATGCTTTGCCACTGACCGTCAATTTCCAGGTCATAGTGTATCACAACAGAAACCGGGTTGTCCCCAGTCCAGGGACTGATTTCCAAAACTTTGGCGGTAACTTCTATTTGCATACGGCCAAAGGCCGTGGTATATTGCCCGTATGTTTTCCGTTGCAGGTAAAAATCAAGTTTTTGCTCGATTTCTCCACTCCGCAGCAGAACAACGTGATCCGGATATATTTTGAGCGTTGTGATTGTCCCCTGCATTCCTGAGGATTGATTTTCCTCATAGATGACATAATGCACGCCGTTTTTTTCATAACAGCGTCCAAGAGCCTGCAATTTTATCTGATGCTCTTCACCGTTTATGTCACATTGGGTTCCGGTCACGGTTACCAAAACTTGTTTCATTACTTATCTCCCTGCAAACATGTGTATATTATAGCGTAATAAGTACGTATTGCCAACTTTTTCGCAGAAAATCCTGACAATCTCTTTTTTCTTGCAAAAAAATGTTGAGTCTATTCATGGTTTTAACAAAGATAAGACCTCCCCCATCCGGATGAGATCTTATCGATAATAACTTATTTTTTGTCTGTCTGCAACATTTTTGCACTTACTTTCGGTATGTTGTAGCCCGAATAAATTTCGAGCATCTCTTTTTTTAAACGCTGTTTAATTTTTTTCTTTTCACCGGGTAATAATTCGTTTTTTTGCGTAGCAAACAAATAATTGTCCAAGTCAAATTCCTTGAGGATCATTTTAGTGTGAAAAATGTTTTCTTGGTATACATTGACATCAATCATCTGGTACAGGTTGCGAGTTTCAGACGCAATATATTTTTGAATGGAATTAATTTTATGATCAATAAATACTTTTTTCCCATTTACTTCACGCGTAAAACCGCGCACCCGGTAATCAATAATCACAATATCCGAACAAAAGCTGTTAATTAAATAATTCAACGCCTTTAGTGGAGAAATCTGTCCGCAGGTAGAAACATCGATATCGGCCCGAAAAGTGATAATCCCCTTATCCGGATGAAATTCCGGGTATGTGTGAACAGTAATATGACTTTTGTCCAAATGCGCAACAACCGTCCCCTGCCCACAATCCACTTTTTCTTCCGCAATCAGCATCGTAACGCTGGCTCCCTGGGGATCATAATCTTGCTTCGCTATATTTAAGACGTTGGCGCCGATCATATTAGCGACTTCTGTCAAAATCCCCGTCAGCCGCTCCGCGTTATATTCTTCATCAATATACTCCAGATAATCGGTCCGGTTCTGAGACGTTTTAGCATAACAAATGTCATACATGTTAAAACTTAATGTTTTTGTAAGATTGTTAAACCCATAAAGTTTCAATTTTTTTTTCGCTTTAACTTCCATTTTTTTCTCCTTACTTGCCGATATGACAGTTGCAAAACGCTTCATGATTTTTAAATTCGCATAAAAACTTATGCAAAAAATCAATTATTATTGTATATTGTTTTCCTGAAAATCGCAATTGTTTCATGAAAATACGGAGGTTCCGCTTGTCAGAAACGGTCCTATGCTACCGGTTGATTAATGCAACCTTCATTGCTTCACAGGCTTCTTCGATCATTTCTTCGCTGCGCGCATAACATAGACGGACATAACCTTCGCCGCCATCGCCAAAACAAGATCCCGGAACAACAGCAACACCTGCTTTTTCCAGAACAAACTGGGCAAACTCTTTACTGGTAAGTCCGGTACCGCTAATATTGGGGAACACATAAATGGCTCCTTTGGGAGGATTGCATGTGATGCCGGGGATCTCATTCAGTTTTGCAACCATCAGGTCACGTAATTTTTTATACTGGCTTATCCGTTCCTTGACCATCTCTTCCGGAGTATTCAAAGCGCTGATACCAGCATACTGAATAAATGGCGGTACGCAAGTATAAACAGTTTCAAACATTTGACCCATTTTTGCAATTAGTTCGGTAGGACCAATTGCATATCCCAACCGCCATCCGGACATAGAGTGCGCTTTGGAAAAACCGTTTAGAATAATCGTTCGTTCACGGCATTGATCGATTACAGAAGGAGAGTAATGCTTGCAGTCATAAATGTTTTCAGCATAAATTTCATCACTCAATAGATAGATATCTTTCTCGCGGACGATTTCAGCTACTCGCAGCATCTCAGCTTCAGTCATTACTCCGCCGGTGGGATTCTGCGGAGATGTAATAATAATCAGCCTGGTTTTATCTGTAATGAGCGGCAATAAATCATCAGGATTTAATCGAAACTCATTCTTTTCCCAGATTGGAACCTTAACCATTTTTATCCCTAAATAGCTGGCAACAGCAATATAGGATGCGAAACCGGGATCAGAAAAAATGACTTCTTCCCCGGGGTTTACAACGCAGCGCATAACAAAATCAATCACACTATTAGCCGGCATAATTGCAACTTGCGATAATTCGGGACGAAAGCCCAATTTTCGTTTCGTGTAATCGCAAATAGCTTCTCTCAATGGCGGTATGCCGAGGGAATCAACGTATTTGGTATACCCTTTGTCTAACGCTTCCTTGGTCGCGGCGACCACATGAGGATAAGCATCAAAAGAAGAATCACCGACTTCAAAACGGTAAACCTTCTTGCCGGCAGCCTCCAAAGCGCAAACAGTAGTTAATATCTCGAGCATTGGTTGTCCTTGCAAACCTTCGGTCAGTTTGGAAAAACTTTTCATGTAAAGAAACACTCCCTTTAATAACTAAAACTAGGTAACTTTCGATCATACCAGAAAGATATTTGAAAATAGATACAACTCCGAAAAACATTGTTGTACTCCCAGAGGACAATCTGTCACTAATTATATCACCCATATGGCATTAAATCCAGATAACCTAATCATCTATTTAGGATTATTTGCACAAAAACAATCGTAAATTTTGCCAAAATCAATTCATATTTGCTTTGGAAATACGATTTTTATTAATAGATGCAGGCAGATCATTCGCGGTTACGGTGATGATCTACCTGCATCATTAGCATAATGATATGGTTATTGGAAATAGCGAACCCCAGCTGCGAAAATTTGCTGGTCCTTTTCACCCGGCACATTTTTTACTACATTCCGGCCAATCCGTTCCGAGTGACCCATTTTCCCCAGAATACGTCCGTCCGGACTTGTAATCCCTTCAACGGCATTCATTGATCCATTAGGATTGAATCGAATATCTAATGACGGGTCGCCGTCGAAGTCAACGTATTGGGTTGTTATCTGCCCATTGACGGCCAGATGAGCCAACTCTTCCTTCGTAGCTACAAAACGTCCTTCGCCATGGGAAACAGCGACAGTATGAATATCGCCGCAATGGACTCCATTGAACCAAGGAGAAAGAGTCGAAACAACTTTCGTGTTCACCATGCAGGAAACGTGACGGCCAATCGTATTGAAGGTCAAGGTAGGCGACTGCGCAGTAAGATCAACGAATTTCCCATATGGAACCAGGCCCAGTTTGATCAATGCCTGAAATCCATTGCAAATCCCCAGAATAAGCCCATCCCGACGTTCCAAAAGTTCCATCACCGCTTCCTTAACTTGCTGATTTCGGAACATAGCGGCAATAAATTTTCCGGACCCATCCGGTTCGTCTCCAGCACTAAAGCCGCCAGGCAACATAATGATTTGTGATTCCCGGATCGTTTTGGCCATCGCTGCCAAAGACTGTTCAACAGCCGCTGCCGATAAATTTCGAATTACCAATGTGGAAGGCAAACCACCGGCTTTTTCAAATGCTAAAGCCGTGTCATATTCACAATTCGTGCCAGGAAATACCGGAATAAATATCCGGGGTTTCGCAAGGCTTACCTTTGGCCGCCGTCCATTGCGGCCTAAAAACGATACCTTTTCAACCCGACCCGCAACTGCCGCTTGCGATGGAAAGATTTTTTCCAATGGTTTCGTCCATTCCTGAAATGCATTTTCCAACGCAATCGTCGCACCATTAACGGTAATTTGCTGTTCCGCGAGAGTCGTCCCGAGAACCTGACAGGGAATATCACCAAAGGCCGCTGCTATGTTCGTTTCTGCCGCGACTTCCAAAATCAAGGATCCTAAATGTGGAATGAACAGGTCTGCTAAATTTTGTTTCCCTGTAAATACCATGCCGATCCGATTGCCAAATGCCATTTTCGTGACGACAGCCGCAATACCGCCTGTTTTCACTACCGAGGCAGATAGAACACTGCCATCATGGATCAATTGATTCACACGCATATACTGGCGCTGCAAAAGTTCCATGTCCGGTATTTCATTCTCATCCCGCTGAATTGGTATCAAAACAACGTGGCTGCCGATCGATTTAAATTCCGGCGAAATAATTTTTTCTGCTGATGCAACATTCACAGCAAAAGCCACCAAAGTAGGTGGAACGTGCTTGTCCATAAACGTTCCCGACATACTGTCTTTTCCGCCAATTGCCGGAATGCCTAATATCTTTTGCGCCCAAAAAGCGCCTAATAAAGCGCTGAAAGGCTTACCCCATTTTTCCGCATCCGTGCCCAATTTTTCAAAATATTCCTGCAAGGTCAGCCGGCAGCTACGGAAATCTCCGCCCATGGCGGTTATTTTGGCAACCGCTTCAACTACAGCATATACAGCTCCATGAAACGGACTCCATTTCGCCAGGACAGGATTATATCCGTAAGTCATCATCGTAGCGGTCGTTGTTTCACCTGAAAGTACCGGTATTTTTGCCGCCATGCCTTCCGCCGGCGTAGCTTGATGCCGCCCGCCAAAAGGCATGAGCACGGTTCCTGCTCCGATCGTACTGTCGAACCGTTCTGCCAATCCTTTTTGACTGCAAACATTAAGATCAGTTAAATTGGTCAGCCACGCACTTTGTGCATCCGTCAATACTGGCTTAACCAAGGCAGGCAGTGACTGGAAATAATTCTGTGCAGGATCCGGCGGGACCACAACAACATCGGTCTCTTGCTTCACGCCGTTTGTATTGAGAAAATCACGGCTCAGATCGACAATTGCATCCTGCCGCCAAACCATTCTCAGCCGGTGTGTGTCGGTAACCTTCGCCACCACCGTAACCTCTAAATTTTCTGCAGAAGCCAAATCTTGAAAAGTTTCTGAGTCAGAGGCGGCTACCACTACAGCCATTCTTTCCTGCGACTCAGAAATCGCCAACTCGGTGCCATCCAAACCTTCATATTTCTTTGGTACTAAATCAAGGTTAATGTCCAAACCATCCGTTAATTCACCGATAGCGACAGAAACTCCGCCGGCGCCAAAGTCATTGCAGCGTTTGATCAATCTGCTTACTGCGGGGTTGCGAAACAAACGTTGTATTTTTCTTTCCGTAGGCGGATTGCCCTTTTGCACCTCCGCGCCACAGGTTGACAAAGAATCACACGTATGCTCTTTCGATGAACCGGTTGCTCCTCCGCATCCATCCCGGCCTGTCCGGCCGCCTACTAAAATGACGACATCACCAGGCGCCGGGACTTTCCGGACAACATTGTTCTGCGGTGCAGCTGCAATCACAGCGCCAATTTCCATTCGCTTGGCAATGAAGCCTTCATCATACACTTCGGCTACTTGGCCTGTCGCTAAACCAACCTGGTTCCCATAAGAACTGTAGCCGGCCGCTGCGCCAATCGTAATTTTGCGCTGCGGCAATTTTCCGGGAAGCGTATCCTCAACTTTCGTCCGGGGATCTCCGCTTCCGGTAACCCGCATGGCCTGGTAAACATAAGAACGACCGGACAACGGATCTCTTATCGCTCCGCCCAAACAAGTGGCGGCTCCGCCAAAAGGCTCAATTTCCGTCGGATGATTGTGGGTTTCATTTTTAAACATAACCAACCACTTCTCAGTGCGGCCATCCACATCAACATCCACGACAATACTGCAGGCATTAATCTCATCTGAAGCATCAAGGTCATTTAAACGACCGGCCTGCTTTAATTCTTTCATCCCTATCAGTGCAATATCCATAAGGCAAATGTCTTTCGGCTTATCACCATAAACTGCCTTACGTGAGGAAAGATATTCCTGATACGCTTTTTCTACTGGTTTCAAAAAGAAGGAATCATGAATGGCCACATTTTTAATCTGAGTTAAAAATGTCGTATGACGGCAATGATCCGACCAATAAGTATCAATCACCTTAATTTCGGTTATCGTTGGATCTCTCCGTTCCGTATCACGAAAATACTGCTGGCAGAACTGCAAATCCGCTTCACTCATCGCCAAGCCCATTTCATTACGCATTTCAGCCAACTCAGTAACCGATTTATGAATAAAGCCGCTCAGTCTTTCCACTTGGTTAGGCGAAACGGTCGAAATTTCAAGTGTATCCGGTTTTAAAAGCGATGCTTCCCTTGAATCGACCGGATTAATACAGTAAGATTTGATACGGTCCATATCCGTTGCTGTGATCGTACCCTGTAAAATAATCACCTTGGCGGAAGCAACAAGCGGCCGTTCCTTTTGCGTCAAAATCTGCAAACATTGGGCGGCAGAGTCCGCACGTTGATCATATTGCCCCGGCAAATACTCCAATGCAAAAATTTGATCTGAGGACTCAACCGGAAGTATTTCATCATATACATTGTCTACGGGAGGTTCCGAAAAAACATTTTTCTTACCCTGTTCATATTCTTCATCAGAAATCCCGTCAATGTCATACCGGTTTACAATACGAAGCTGTGAAATTCCTGATATGCCTAAATTTTCCTTCAAATCATTGTACAGATTACGAGCCTCAATATCAAAACCCGGACGCTTTTCGATAAAAATTCTCCGCACATTATTTGCCATTTTTCATTCTCCTTTGTCCACTTTCTTCACTTGACCTGATCCAACCAAATATTCATCAAACTTTGCATGAATTCATTTTCAGCAGCCTATATTCTTGTCTGCTTTTCTATTATAATATAGTATTATAAATAATAATAATTAATAATACTAATATTTATTATTAGGAGTGTTAATATGGAGATCAATTTTGAGTTATATAAAGTTTTTTATCACGTAGCGCATCATCGCAGCTTTTCCGAGGCCGCTGCCCAACTTTTCATTTCCCAGTCAGCGGTAAGTCAATCGATTAAACAATTAGAGACGCTTCTTGGCAGCAAACTCTTTTTCCGCCATACAAAAAACATCCAGCTTACAAAAGAAGGCGAGATTCTTTTTCGTCATATCGAACCGGCTTTTCACTTCATCAAAGCCGGCGAACGCGGCCTCAACGCCGTTCAATCCCTTCACAGCGGTGAAATCCGCATTGGCGCCAGTGATACCATCTGCAAACATTATCTACTGCCGTTTCTAAAACAATTCAACACCCTGTACCCGGAAATCAGGATTAATGTGATCAACCGCACATCCCCATCCTGTATTGACCTTCTTCAAAAAGGGATTGTCGATCTTAGCATCATCAATCTCCCTCCGCAAGTCAATTATAAAAACTTAACCGTTTACCAGCTGCAAAAAATACATGATGCCTTTGTCGCCGGAAATTCTTATTTACCTCTCAAAAACCGCTGCATTGATCCTCATGAATTAGAAAAATATCCATTATTAATCTTAGAGGCAAACACGACGACCCGTATTTTTTTCGATGATTTTTTGAAAAAAAATTCTTTAACCGTTCAACCGGAAATCGAACTGGGCAGTGTTGATTTATTGGTGGAAATGGCTAAAATCGGTTTAGGAATATCTTTCGTCATTCATGAGTTTATTGCCCAGGAACTGCAAAACGGCGAAATATTTGTTCTTCATGTAAATGCCGATTTTCCAGCACGCTATATCGGTCTTGTTACCAATGATACAATACCGCTCTCCGTGGCAGCCCGGCGCTTCAGTGAATTACTGGGGATAACAGTTGTCTGATCGTACTCATAAAAAAACTCCCTTACAGTAAAGTAAAGGAGTTTTTTTTATATCATTTTAGCCCTTATTGCGTGAAAAACAATCGCGGCAATACACCGGACGGTCGCCACTGGGACGGAACGGCACTTCGGTTTCTACGCCACAAGCAGCGCAGATCGTTTTGTGCATTTCACGTTGAGGACGGCTGCCAGCACCACCACGGCCGCCAAAACCACCGCTTTGTTTACGGGCTGCACGACACTGCGGACAACGTCCAGGTTCATTTGCGAATCCTTTTTCAGCATAAAAATCTTGTTCAGATGCAGAAAAAACAAATTCTGCGCCGCATTCACGGCAAGTTAAGGTTTTGTCTTGAGACATGATAAATCCTCCTCGATCTTATTTGCCCAAAGGTTCAGGGAGTTCAATTATCATTAACTGCCAAGAACCAACAAAGGCAGTTGAGAAGGATAAATGATTGACCTCTTGGAACCCATACCTGAGCGATCAATTCCATTTTACTTGTTCTTGACCTCAAAGTAAATAGGCATTGTCATTATAAACAAAATATTCTATATAATTTGTTCCATGCCAACTATGACCGAAACCGGCCATGAAATACAAGTTCCTTTAAGGGTTTGCGGTTCGCCGGTTCTTCTTGTTCCTGCAAAGCGATTGACAAATTTTCCTTTTTGCCTATTTTGCCAATCGCGATCATTGCCAGCACTTCAAATTTCCCCGGGATCGCCAATAACTCATGCGCCTTTATTTTACTGAAGCCGCCAATCGCATGCGTAATCAATCCCCGGCGCTGTGCTTCCAAAGTCAAGTAACCCCATGCAGTTCCTGCATCAAACGCATGCCAGTTATTCGGCTCCCCGTTAGCAAATGACTTTTTCGCCACCAGGACCACCAGCACCGGCGCCTTATTCGCCCATTCCTGAATGTTTTCATTTAAGATACCGCGCATCACCTTTAATTCTTCTTCTTTGTCAGCCACAACAAAGCGCCATGGCTGCTCATTGAAAAACGAGGGCGCATACCTGGCAGCCTCAAACAAAGCCATGAGATCATCCATGTCAACCGGTTCAGTACTAAAAGCCCTTGGCGACCAGCGTTGCTTCATGTCCTCACTGATTTCATAAGAAAAATCCCGCATACAAAAGCCCTCCCTTTCATAAATTCGCTGCACAAATTTTGTTTTTACCAAGATGGATCGGTGACACCCATCTGCGTATCAAAAAATCGTTGAGCCTCCTCTTCATCCATCCGTTGCCGGTTTTCGACCATTTTGTTCAGCATGTTTTGCATTTTTTTATTTCCAATAACAATGGCCCCAATGACGCAATGATCCCGCAACACGATCTTAGCATAGACTTGGTGCTCTAGATCCCGGAAACGAACATTCGTACAATCGGCTTCCTGATTTTGCGCCTCACCATATACAGCCAAATCAACACCCATTACTTTCAAAGTGTTGGAAGGTATCGTTCCGGAATATTTTTTCAGTTCCCCGGCAATATTGGCAGCAGCAACCGCCGCTTGATTTAATGCCACTGGCACGATGCCCCAAACATTTTCATTCCATTGCGCCACATCCCCGACAGCATAGATGTCCGGAAGATTGCTCCGCATCTGGTCGTCTACCAAAATTCCCCTGTCTGTACGAATTCCTGATCCTGCCAAACAAGATAAATTTGGTCGAACCCCTGCTGATATCAAGACTAACTCGGCGGGAAGCCTTTTTCCGTCGTTCAATTGCACGCCCGTTACCCGTTCTTCACCGCAAAATCCCGCCACGGCCGTTCCCAAAATCAATTTAAGACCCCGCTCCTGCAAAATCGACACCAATACAGCCGCACCCTCACTGTCCAACTGTTTTGGCAATAACCGTTCAGATGGTTCCAAGATAGTGACGTCAAGCCCCATTTTCTTTAAACTATAAGCGGATTCTATGCCTAGCAATCCGCCGCCAAGCACGAATGCGTTTTTGGCTCCTGTTGCTGCATGATCGCGGATCGCAATCGCGTCATTCAGCGTTCTCAATGTAAAAATGCCCATCAGATTACTATTGGGAACAGGAGGCTTAAAGGGCGTACTGCCAGCAGCAATAACCAGATAGTCATAACTTAGAAATTCGTCATTTGACAACTTGATTTTGCGGTCTCGCGGGTCAATTGCCACAACATCAGTTCCATAATAAACCTTAATGTTTCGATCCTCATACCATTTTGGTGAAAAAACAAACAGCTTTTCTTGCGGGATACTTCCTGCTAAAAACTCGATTAAGTTGATCCTCGAATAATAAGGGACGCTCTCATGTGTGATTATTTCAATCTCAATTTCTTGGTTCTTTTCTCTTAGCAAACGAGCGGTATTCATACCCGCAACGCCATTGCCAACAATTATACAACGCATTCTATCGCCACCTCATCACTTGTATGACTCCTACATAAACAGTATATCTCTTTAGGATTATTATATCCCGATTATATTGGTTCTGAAAAGATAAAAGCTGCGGACGATTTTAATCGTCCGCAGCTTTTATCTTTTCAGAACGCCTTAAAGCGTTTTTGTTAAAAAAGACCGGATATTTTCCCAGTGTTGTCAACATCGATTTTTTCCGCAGCAGGAACTTTCGGCAAGCCCGGTAAAGTCATAATATCGCCGGTTAAAGCAACGATGAACCCGGCGCCGGCGGAAACCTTTACCCCCCGAATAGAGATACGGAAGTTGTCGGGTCTTCCCAATTTTTTCGCGTCATCGGAAAGTGAATACTGGGTTTTCGCCATACAGATAGGCAATCCGCCGCAGCCAATTTTCTCAAGATTTTCTATCTCCTGAGAGCTTTGCCCGACAAAATCAACGCCATCCGCTCCGTAAATTTTTGTTGCAATGGTCTTTATTTTTTCTTTGATAGGTAAATTCAAATCATAAGCAAACTTAAACTTGTTTTCTTCGTTATCAATTAGTCGCAGAACTTCTTGCGCCAATTTAACACCACCGGCTCCACCCTGACCCCAGACTTCAGACAGAGCCACATTAACGCCGAGTTTTTTACATTCTTCTTCGATTAATGCAAGCTCCGCCTCTGTATCAGCATGGAAGCGATTGATAGCAACCACTGCCGGCAGCCCGAAGTTTTGAGTGACATTCTCTACATGTTTCAGGAGATTAGGAATTCCTTTTTTCAGAGCCGCCAGATTTTCCTGGTTAAGATCGGCTTTGGCAACGCCGCCATGAGATTTAAGTGCTCTGACGGTGGCAACGATAACTACCGCATTGGGCACAAGTCCGCTTAAGCGGCATTTAATGTCGAAAAACTTCTCGGCCCCTAAGTCCGCTCCGAAACCCGCTTCGGTAACTACATAATCAGCCAGCTTCATCGCCATCTTGGTTGCCATTACACTATTACAACCATGCGCGATATTGGCAAACGGTCCTCCATGAATGAAGGCGGGCGTATGTTCCAGTGTTTGAACCAAGTTTGGTTTAAGGGCGTCCTTTAATAAAGCGGCTACAGCCCCCTGTGCCTTAATAGCGCCTGCAGTGACAGGATCGCCTTTGCGGGTATATCCCACAATAATTCTCTCTACCCGTTTTTTCAGATCCTCCAAATCGCTGGAAAGGCAAAGTATTGCCATGATTTCCGAAGCAACAGTGATATCAAAACCATCTTCCCTCGGCATACCGTTGGCTTTGCCGCCCAAACCATCCGTGATGAACCGCAGCTGGCGATCGTTCATGTCAACACACCGCTTCCAGGTCACCCGCCGCACATCGATATCCAGTTCATTCCCTTGATAAACATGGTTGTCGAGCATAGCCGCAATCAAATTATTGGCAACGCCGACGGCGTGAAGGTCGCCGGTAAAATGAAGATTAATATCCTCCATCGGAATCACTTGAGCATAACCGCCGCCAGCTGCCCCGCCTTTTACGCCAAAAACCGGTCCCAATGACGGTTCACGCAATGCGATAACGGTTTTTTTACCAATATGCATTAACGCATCACCCAGACCAACGGTAGTGGTCGTTTTTCCTTCGCCGGCCGGCGTGGGGTTGATCGCCGTAACGAGAATCAGTTTTGCATCAGGCGTATTTTTCATTTCACTCAACAGATTATAATCAATTTTGGCTTTATATTTTCCGTAATTCTCAATATACTCCTGATCAATATTCAGTTTATCCGCGATTTTGTTAATTACTTCGGGCGTTGCCTCCTGGGCAATATCTATGTCGCTTTTGAATGTCATTTCCTCTTACTCCTCCCAATTGCATGCATTGTCACCGTGATCCCAAAAAATCTCACTAACAAGTTTTGCTTATTTTTCTAAAATTGCCAGGAATTCATTCATTTCTTCTTCTTTCATTTTATAGGTATGATCGGGATCAATGGGGAAGTTTCCTTCGCGAACTTCTTGTGCGTATTCTTTAAACGCATTCGTTAAAACTTCAGCTACATTGGCGTATTTTTTGACAAATTTAGGGGTGAAGTTATCATAAAAACCTACCATATCCGCATATATTAGCAATTGTCCATGCGTATAAGGGCCCGCACCAATCCCAAGAATAGGAATGCCGGCTCTTTCGGTAATCGCTTTACCGACAACAGAAGGAACCCCTTCCACCAAAATGGCAAAAGCAGAAGCCTCTTCCAATAACTTAGCCTCATTTACCAGTTTCATAGCCGCACCGGCGCTGCGTCCCTGGGCTTTATAGCCGCCAATTTGTCCCATAAATTGCGGAGTCAAACCGATGTGCCCCATCGCCTGAATGCCGGATTGCTGAATGGCGCTGATGCGGCTGGCGATCATAGGTCCGCCGCCCTCCAGCTTAATAGCGTCTACCTGGGCTTCTTTAATAAAGCGGCCGGCATTCATAATTGCTTGTTCATCGGAAGCCTGATAAGACATGTATGGCATATCTCCTACGATGAAAGTATTGGGAGCTCCCCGCCGGACAGCCTGACAATGACGGATCATATCATCCATCGTAACAGGGAAAGTTGTGTCATAGCCTAAACACACCATTCCCAAAGAATCACCCACAAGAATCATGTCTATACCGGCTTTTTCCACCATCTTCGCTGTCAAATAGTCATATGCGGTGAGATAAACAATTTTTTCCCCGTTGGCTACCATTTGCACAAAATCATTACTTGTCTTTTTTGCCATTCTTGTTTCCCCCTTATGATTTTTGGTTTTCCCAGAAAATTAAGTAGGTTTTAAAACAATACATCGTTCTATAATATGGCACAACGTATTATATTATGGTATAATCAATTGTAGCATTATTTTTTCACTATTGCAATAAAAGAAATAGCTAAAAAAAATAACCAATAAAACTGATAAATTTTATACTTTCTGATGCTCGAAAAAACGTTGCTTTTATTGCAGAATAGAATAAAATAGTGATCAATACGACGAACGGGGTGGAAACAATGGGTAATGCAATCATTCAGGCGTTAGTCAGGGCAATCGACATTTTAAATTGTTTTGAAGATGCCGAAGAACTGGGCGTAACGGAGATCAGCAATAAAATCAAGCTTCACAAAAGTACCGCTTTTAATATCATTAGTACTCTTGAACATTGCCGCTATCTGGAAAAAAATGATGCCACCGGCAAATATCGCCTGGGTATTGAATTGTTCAGAATGGGAACCAAGGTAAAATATGATTTGCGAAAAATTGTTGTCCCGTATTTGGAGAAACTATTATCCCAATTTAAAGAAACTGCAAACCTTGTCGTGCGAGACGGAGATTATGTAATCTATCTGGAAAAAATCGAAAGTCCCCACTCCATGCGTATCAGTACAGCTGCAGGAAGCCGCCTTCCTGTCAATACTACTGCTGTCGGCAAGGCTATTCTTTCCGGACTGCCCGATAATGAATTACAGCAAATAATCGACGCAATACCATTAGTAAAATTTACTGACTACACGATTTGCGATCAGAATATACTTCTTGAGAATATTAAAAAAGTAAGAATTTCCGGTTACGCAGAAGACTTCGAAGAATTGGAAATCGGATTGACCTGTGTAGCAGCGCCAATTTTTAATCATACAGGCCAAGCTTTTGCCGCAATAAGCATTTCTGGCCCCACCTCGCGAATGCAAGCAGAAATCCGCGAAAACATGGGGAAATCTTTGGTTGAAATTACCCAGGAAATATCCAGAACGCTCGGTTATAAGCCATCACTGAAAAAGCAACCTAACTTTGCCAAAAATAATTGATAATTCCTTGTAAAAAAAAGCCTGATGACAAACATCAGGCTTTCCATTTTTTCCGTTTTTTGCGTGCAGCGCTAAACGGCATTTCCCTTTAAATTTCCAGCCTTCTCCTGTAAGAGTCTCTTTAATACTTTTCCAGTCGAATTTTTGGGCAGAGAACTTACCTGCACAAATTCCCGGGGGATTTTATAAATTGCCAAATTGGCCTGTAGGTATTCCTTCACCGCTTTCTTGTCCAGCTCATGTCCTTCTGCCATGACAATATATGCACATCCGGCACTGCCGCGCAATTTGTCAGGCACGCCAACAACAGAGGCCTCGAGCACATTCGGGAAGGCGTACAACAATTCTTCAATTTCACGCGGGTATACATTTTCCCCGCTGGTAATAATCATGTCCTTTAGCCGATCTACTATATAAAAATCGCCATCGGCATCCTGGTAAGCCAGATCTCCGGTGTGCAGCCAACCATTCCGCAGCGCTTGTGCCGTTTCTTCCGGACGGTCCAAATAACCAACCATCACGATGGGTCCGCGAACAACCAATTCACCGATTTCGCCCGTACCCATGATCCTCCCATCTTCCGCCATAACATGGACCTCCAAGCCGGGAAGAGGGCTCCCAATGGAACCAATCTTGATTCTGTCAGGCGAACTGACTGTGACAACCGGCGAAGCCTCCGACAAACCATATCCCTCTACGATTGCCTTACCGGATTTGCGGGAAAATTGCTGATAAACTTCTTGCGGCAAGGAAGAGCCGCCAGAAACGTACAGCCTTACATTTTGAAAATCAATTGCTGTTCCCCACACTGCAAACAATTTATACATCGTAGGAATTCCAAACACTACAGTAATGCCCGTATCGCGAATAACACTGATGACTTCGCGGGTGAAAGCTTCCAAAATCGTGATGCTGGCGCCATTCAACAACGGTACCAATACCGCGCAGGTCCAGGCAAAAGCATGGTACATCGGCAAAACACATAGTATATGATCCTCTGGTGTAATTGGCATGCGTTCTGAAAAAGCTTTGGCATCACTGATCAAATTATCATGTGTCAACATTGCCCCTTTGGGATGTCCCGTCGTGCCGGAAGTATAAATAATGGTACAGACGGCATGCGGATCCTCAGCTACAGGTATAGCCGCTTCCGGAATATTCATTTGCGGCAGCTGAGAAGAGAAATCAGCAATAACCAGTTGCTGCAGCTCTTGCTCACAGCCGTAGCTGCGCAGTTCGTCAGCCAATTCCATATGACCCATCGTCACTAATGTTTTCATCTTCGAATTTACAACAATAAAAGCGACTTCTCTGGCAACAAGCTGAAAGTTCAATGGAACCACTACAGCCCCAAGACTCGTAATTGCTAAATAGCTATATACAAACTCTATTGAATTTTTGGCAAATAAACCAACATTTTCACCGGAACGCACACCTTTTTGATAGAAAAAATTCCGATACAACATCACTTGTTCCTGCATCTTACCGTACGTTATCGTCTGGTGCCCGCCAAAAAAAGCCACTTGATTTTCTGTTCCCTGGTACATTAATTGATGAACAAGCATTATTTCCCCCCTGATTCTTACATAATAAATATTAAATATTATATCACAATTATCAAATATCTTACACCGCTTTTTTTACGAATCATTGTTTTTAGCAGATAATAAATAATGAACTGCCTTCTGATGCGGACCGGCAAAACAAAGTTGCGGCCATTCGGCAGGATAAAACCAGCCATATTGGGCGGTCTTACTTGTTTCACCTAAGCTTTGCGCTTTCTCATTTATAGAAACAGAACCTTTGTAAAATGAAATCTCCCATTTTCTGTGGCTAAAAAGATGTGTCAGATCGAACATCTTTTCGCCCATGGCAAATGATACACCGGCAATTCTTTGCAAATACTCGCTTAAACTGCTTTCGATTGCTGATTCCTCTATTATCTCTACCGTGGGAAATTCCCACATGCCGGCTAACAGCCCCTGATTGGGCCGGCGAATCAAGAGGTATCGATCTTGCTGCTGGATAATAACAGAAGCTAGCAAGATCGCTTTGGCCCTTGTTTTTTGCCGCTTTACCGGCAAATCTGCCTGGCGTTGTTTCTGAAATGCCACGCAAAAATCAATGACCGGACAATCACTGCAGCACGGGTTGCGGGGCGTACAAACAGTAGCCCCTAGTTCCATCAGCGCCTGATTAAAATCGCCCGGACGCTCCGTTGGAATTGCTTGGCGCACAAGCTCCGCAATCCGTTTTTTAACATTTGCTTGCGAAATTTCTTCGCTGATGCAGTATAATCGGCTAAAAACCCTAAGAACATTGCCATCAACCGCCGGCTCCGCCCTGTCGTATGCGATGCTTAGAATGGCTCCGGCCGTATATTCACCAATGCCCGGTATAGATTGTATTGCCAATTTATCATCAGGCACCCGACCGTTATACGAACTGCAAACTTCGCGGACTCCTCGCAAAAGATTGCGGGCCCGTGCATAGTAACCCAGTCCCTGCCAATATCGCATCACTTCCTCTTCCGATGAGTCAGCGAGCGTTTGTGCATCGGGATAGCGGTTTATCCAACGTTCATAATACGGCTTCACCGCTTCTACACGAGTTTGCTGCAGCATAATCTCCGAAACCCATATTTTGTAAGGATCTTTGTCTTGACGCCAGAGCAAATCCCGCGCCGCATGATCATACCATTTCAATAAATCATCTGCGATTTTTTTTAACATATAGGCGCTCCTTCTATCAATATGCTCAAACCTTCCTTTTAAATTGCAATTACCTCCGTTGGCATAAAAAGCAGGAGATAGACTACCTTTCTTAGAAAATACATTGTATAATTCTATTGTATCAATAGTGTAAAGTCATTTGAAAGGGGCTAAAGCATGGCATTAATTAATGAAAATTACTTAAAATTGCAAGGCAGTTATCTGTTCGCAGAAATCGCAAAACGGGTAGCCAGTTTTAAAAATGAAAATCCTAACGCGAATATTATCCGTTTAGGGATCGGAGATGTTACTAAACCGCTCGCACCGGCAATCATTGAAGAATTGCACAACGCCGTTGACGAAATGGCGAGTGCGGAAACATTCCGCGGTTATGGTCCGGAACAAGGTTATAAATTTTTAATACAAAAAATCATTGATATGGATTATAACCCACTCGGCGTTTCTTTGGAAGATGATGAGGTTTTCATCAGCGACGGCTCAAAAAGCGATGTCGGAAACTTCCAGGAAATCTTCCAAACGGCGAATACCGTTGCGATTACCGACCCAGTTTATCCGGTTTACCTTGATACAAATGTTATGGCAGGACGAACCGGCTATTACAAAGCCGACGGACATTTTGATAACGTAGTCTATATGGAATGTAATGCCGAGAACCAATTCAAGCCGGATCTTCCCAAAGAAAAGGTGGATTTAATTTACCTATGCGTTCCCAACAATCCAACCGGAACTGCGCTCACCCGCACTGACCTGAAAAAATGGGTTGATTATGCTAAAGAAAATCAGGCGATCATTTTATACGATGCTGCATATGAAGCATACATCCAAGAGGAGGACATCCCTCACAGCATTTATGAAATTGAAGGCGCAAAAGATGTCGCCGTCGAATTTCGCTCTTTCTCCAAAAGCGCCGGTTTCACCGGAACCCGCTGTGCATTTACAGTAGTTCCTAAATCCGTTATGGCTTTCACGCAAGATGGAAAAACATACCCGCTGAATGCTCTTTGGAACAGACGCCAAACAACCAAATTCAACGGCGTTCCCTATATCATCCAGCGTGGCGCAGCGGCCGTCTATTCGCCGGAAGGGCAGAAACAAATCCGCGATATTATCGCCTATTATATGGCTAATGCCAAAATTATCACCGAAGGCTTACAAAGCATTGGACTGCAAGTATTCGGCGGCGTGAATGCTCCTTATATCTGGCTGAAAACGCCAAATGGGATGGATTCGTGGTCATTCTTTGATAAACTGCTTTCGGAAACTCATATCGTTGGCACCCCCGGAGCGGGCTTTGGACCGTCTGGCGAAGGGTACTTCCGTTTAACCGCTTTCGGCAACCGGGAAAGTACCGAAGAAGCAATCGTAAGAATAAAAACAAAACTGATCATTTAATTGCAGCAATTGCATAAAATGGCTTGCAGCCAAAAAGCTGCAAGCCATTTCTTAGTCCATCAGAAAGCATAAAATTTTGTCTGATGAACATCAGTGCAACCGGCGCAAGCCGGGTTTTCTAATCCATGGATCACTTGGCAGGTTACTTCATGACCATCATTTCGGTAGCCTTCACCAAGGCAGTGACCTGGTCGCCTGGTTTTAACCCCAGATCTTCCACTGAGTCAACTGTAATTGCCGCTACAAGAGTATCCCCTTTATAGTCCATGACTACCTTTGCCATAACCGCTCCCTTAACGACTTCCTTCACTGTGGCCTGCAATTTATTTCTTCCGCTGATTTTCATGACTTAACCTCCTTTCACTATTTACTTTCATTGTACTGTCATTTTTATATTTTCGCAAACAAATTTTTCCTATGCTCTACACTTGTTATTTTTTAAAAGAATCATAGATTTTTTTGTATTCCGGGGTCGGAGGAATTAACGTATATATGTATAAATGCACCCCATTGGGATCATCTACCACAAAGCTCCGTTCGCCCCACGGCTTATTTTGCATTTCTTGATAAATATGCAGTCCTTCGTCTTTCAAACGTTGGTACTCTGCATCCACATCTTCCACTTCAAAAGACAAAATCAGGCCCTTACCGTTAAAGAATTCTCCCTCATCGCGTTGCGGCAATACAAAACTAACACCAATTGCCGGCATATCCTGCGCAATTAACTCAATATACCAGTCACTTTCATAAACCAACTGAAACTGAAAGTGCTTCATGTAGAATTCTTTTGATTCCTGCAACTTCATAGTACTGATCGTTGAATCTACACGACTGATTTTCATGACTATGCACCTCGCCCAAAATTTCGTTTCTACATCCTAAGAATATTCTTGTTATTATGTTCGTTATGCGAGAGAACAACTCCTGCACTGCCGATACTGTGCATTAATGAATTCTCTTTTTCCCTTTAATGCTTCGGCGGTCTCTTAGCAAGATTGTCTGTCCCATATTTACTCATTCCCTGCACTTCTAATTCGGCAGCGTATTGTTCCAAATCAACATTTGGACTACCCGGCTGATAATTGCTTGTACCGGTAAATTTCCATTCACCCTCCAGTTTGCTCAATGTGAAATAAAGCAAGCTGCGTTTTATATTGCCAGATAAAGCCATCGCATTCACCAGTTCTCGCGTATACAGACACATGCCTCTGATCGTCTCGGGTTCTGCTTCCGTTATCTCTACATAACGCAAGGTGAATTTTCCATAAAAACCTAACCAATCGGTAAAATCTTGTTCCGAAAGCCCACGTGAAACAACATCAATCCGTTGCAATTTCGCCAAATCATGTGTTTCAAAGGCATCCATACGCAGCAGCAATAATTGAATTGCGTCATTTTCGGCCGCGGAAATATACTGATCCAGTTTCGCAATCCGAGTGATTTCAATTGCAGTCCCCCACATCCTGGCGCCAATCAAATCCTCACGAATTTTCGCATCAAAAGCTACCGCCAGCCCTTCCTTCCGGTACTCCTTCGCCAATCGGACAGGCTGATATTTTTTTCCGTTTTCACCTAAAATGCCATAAGTCCCGTCCGCAGCAATATACCGGACTGTTCCTTTCATATGAATTGTTTCATGCGCAGAACTGCTGGCAAAAACAGGCAACGAGATTGCCAATAAGTACATCACCAGCAGCAATATCAAACTTGTTTTTTTGAACATCTTATGCAACCCATTCACCTCTTTTTTAGAGCTAAGCAAAAGTTTCTTCTCTATTCAATCGTTCACACCTTACTTTGCTCTCTGACGATTTGGTTTTGCCCGATCATTTTTTTCCGGTTTACCATACTGTGTCCGTTTCCCGCCAGGCTTAACCGCACCAGGCTTAACCGCAGAACTGCGGGCCGGTTTCTTTGTTTCACCGGTTTTTGCGGTTTGTTCCGTTGTACCGGAGACTTTGCCGCGTTCGAGCTTACTTGCCGCACTTTTTGTTTTCGGCAAAGCCGTTTTTTTGACAACGGCTTGCTTCTTTCGAATAGGATGTCCAGCAGTATCCTGTTGTGCAATTTCTGCTTTGATCCCCTTCTCAATCATTTGCAGATACACTTGATCGCGGGGTGCGACAAACGTAACTGCCAAGCCGGTTTCTCCTGCGCGGCCCGTACGGCCGATCCTGTGAATATAGCTTTCGACATCATGCGGAATATCATAATTAAAAACATGTGTAACGCCTTCAATATCCAACCCTCGTGAAGCGATGTCCGTAGCAACCAAAACTTGCAGCTTGGCTTGTCGGAAGCGCCGGATAACCTGTTGCCGTTTTGCCTGGGATAATTCACCATGCAATTCATCCGTTGCATAACCCAATCCAGCCAATGCGGCATTGAGTTCACTAGCCCTCAGTTTACTGATACAGAATACGATCGCCAAATAAGGTTGATATTCGGAAAGCATCTTATGCAGCGTATTCAATTTTATTTCATCATCTTTGGTACTGACAGCAATTTGCCGGATCTCATCTAATGTCACTCTTTCCGTACGCACGTGGAGGTGGTTTGGATTTCGCATGTAGAGTGCGGCGAGAGCGCGAACCGGCTGCGGCACTGTTGCCGAAAACAACATCATTTGCCGTTTAGATGAAGTGTTCCCCACCAGTTGCTCGACATCTTCCCAAAAGCCCAGTTTCAACAATTGGTCCGCTTCGTCAATGACCAGCATGGACACGCCAGAAAGGCGTATTGTTTCCCGTTTCAAATGATCCATCAATCGTCCCGGAGTGCCTACGACGATATGGATTTCTTTTTGCAGCTTTTTCATTTGAAGATCGATATCCTGTCCGCCGCATACTGTCAACACATTGATATTGCTATTCGGAGTAAATTTTTTAATTTCTCCGGCAATCTGAACAACTAATTCTCGCGTCGGCGCGATAATCAATGCCTGGATCCAATGTTTTTTCACATCAACCGCAGCTAAAATCGGCAGAAGAAACGCCAACGTTTTTCCCGTACCGGTTTGAGCCTGCGCAATCACATCTTTTCCTGCCAGCAGCAGCGGAATTGCCTGTTGTTGGATTGGCGTCGGCACTGTGAAACCAGCTTTTTGCAATAATTCATTCGTGTCCTGCTGTATCCCGAGTTTTAAAAAATTTGTTTTCATTTTCCAAATCACTTCCTTGTTATCTCTTGATCCTATCTGTAATCACATATTGGCATGAAAGAATAAACAACCTGTGAACCACACCTGTTATGACTTATCAGTATAGCATTTTTTCGCACAAATGAATACCCCATTCGTTTATGAAGGATATTGAAACCGCTGCGCAGAAAAATCATCATTAGTATTTCGCTAGAAAAAGGGGGAATGGCATTGTTTGCACCGGCGACAAGCATCACCGCAAAAGTTTTCCGTTTCGATCCCAGCAAAGAAAAAGAAGGGCATCTCCAATCATTTATCATAAAGACTTCCGAACCGCTATCCGTCATGACAATCCTGGCAAAAGTTCACGATCTCGATCCAACCTTTGCCTGCCGCACTTCTACCTGTTTCAAAGGAAAATGCGGTTCTTGCCTAATCAGAGTCAATGGGAAAAACGTTTTAGGTTGTATTGAACTGGTTCAGCCTGGGGAAGAGATCACGCTCGAACCTCCCTCGCACTTCCAACTTATCCGTGATGTTGTTGTTGATTTTTCTCATCCGTTAGGCGCTCAGCAAAAATATGACGAGGAGACGGAGCAATGAAAATTACCAAACAACTACAGACTGATGTATTAATTATCGGTGCCGGCGGCGCAGGCCTTCGAGCCGCATTGGCAGCCGCCGAAGCCGGGTCAAAAGTCATTATAACAAACAAGGGACCACTTGCAAAATCCGGCATTACACTTACAGCCGCGGGCGGCATGCAGGCGCCGCTTCACCCGCAAGACAGTCCGGAACGCTATTTTGAAGACACCGTGCAGTTTGGCTATGGACTGGCGGATCAAAATCTCGTCCACTGTCTAACCGGACAAGCCTGTGCGCAAGTAGCGGAAGCGGAACGATTTGGCGCCCAATTCACGCGTGACGAAACCGGCAATCTGGCCTTAAGCCAATTCCCTGGGCAGTCCCTTGCCCGCAATCTATTCTTTAAGGGCGGCGGGGTTGGTTTGGTTGCTGCACTGGCCCGGGCTTGCCGGGAAAATGAAAACATTTCTATTCTGGAAGATTTTTTTGTTACCGGCTTGATCAATTCCTGTTCCGGAAACGCAGCAATATCCGGTGCAATCGGTCTGAATTTAAAAAACGGCCAGCTAACTGCAATTGCTGCAAAAGCGATTATTGTGGCAACAGGCGGCTGCCAACGGCTATGGGAGATCAATGACTGCCCCACGGATGCTACAGGTGATGGGATACTCTATGCTTTCCGGGCCGGCGCTAAACTAGTCGATATGGAAATGGTGCTATTTTACCCTTCAGTGATTGTCTGGCCACCTTCACTAAAAGGCGCTTTTGTCCATTATGAATTCCTTGACCAAGCCATTTTAGACGGCAATGTTTACGATAAGGATGGACAGGCGATCCTGCCGAAACCACTCCCGGTCCGCGATGAAGCCATGCGAATCATGGCGAAAGCAATTATAGACGGCAGAGGAACAGAACACGGCGGCCTCCTGTGGTACGTCGGTTCATCGCCAAAAGGCTTGGAGGCAGTCCGTAAAAAACTTGATATTGCCCAATATAATTATATCCGCAAACACGGAGTCGATCCCGCCACCGAGAAAATAGAGGTGGCTCCTGGCGCTCATTATCTTTTAGGAGGCATTCATATTGACGAAGAGTGCCGCACTAATTTGCCCGGCCTGTTTGCCGCCCCTGAATGCGCCGGCAATTTTGACGGCGCAAACCGCCTGGCCGGAAGCGGTATCACTGCCATACAAGTATTCGGAGCAATTGCCGGTCTCGCCGCTCATCATTGGGCTGAAAGCAATGACCACTGTGAAGCCGACCCGCTTTGCCTTGCCAAGGAAATTTCCCGAGTAGCCGATCGCCTTACGGATTGCTCTGATTTAGAGCCCGCTGTTCCGCGATTAAGGGATCAATTGTGCGCAGCAGTGCAAAACTTTGCCGGCGTCATCCGCAGTGAAAGCGGCTTAAAACAGCTGCAGCAGAGCATAAATGATATCCGCTTTGAACTCCTGTCCGTTAAAGTGCCGAAAACAACCTTGTTTAACCAACAGTTGACGGACCTGCTGCAACTGGAAATCATGTGTGAAACCGCTCAAATTATTGCTGCCAGCGCTCTTTTCCGCGAAGAGTCGCGCGGGCACCATTTCCGCAGTGATTTTCCGCAGCAGAACGACGGGAAATGGTTACTTCATACGCAAGCCGGCAAAAGCGAAAACGGCTTGACGATCAGTACCAAAGACATTGTCATGCGGCAAAAATGCCGATAAGCCGAAAGGAGCCCCGCTAACGCGAATATACATTCGTTTTAGCGGGGCTCCTTACATAGTCAAATCAAATAATTTTTGTCGTCCATTCTTCTACATTCCATACTCCGGTGACCCAGTCTTCATAAAATTCCGGTTCATGAGAAACCAATAAGACCGTTCCCTTAAATTCCTGCAGCGCGCGTTTCAGTTCCGCCTTCGCTTCAACATCGAGATGATTAGTCGGTTCATCCAATACCAGCCAATTTACCTCGCGCAGCATGAGCTTGCACAACCGGACCTTCGCGTTTTCGCCGCCGCTCAATATCATCATCTGGCTCGTAATATGTTCGTTGGTTAATGCACACCGGGCCAAAGCAGCCCGCACTTCAAAGTTTGTTAAGCCTGGATACTCATCCCAAATTTCTTCCATCGCCGTTTTCGTATTATGCTGGCTTGATTCTTGTTCAAAGTATCCGGGATACAGATTGTCCCCTAAGATAGATTGCCCGGAAATCGGTGTGATTTTCCCTAATAATGTTTTCAGCAATGTTGATTTTCCGACACCGTTGACCCCGCAAATGGCAATCTTTTGACCACGTTCCAGCGAAATGGTAACGGGTTTTGTCAGTGGATCATCATACCCAAGAACCAAATCAACTGCCTCAAAAACAAATCTTCCCGGCGTTCGAGCTTCGCGAAATTGAAAAACCGGTTTCATCTTTTCACGAGGTTTCTCCAATATTTCCATCTTATCCAAACGTTTCTGACGGCTGTTCGCCATCCCGCGAGTCGCCACCCGGGCCTTATTGCGGGCAATGAAATCTTCTACCTTTGCTACCTCTTGCTTCTGACGTTCATAAGCCCGCAACTCCTGACTTTTCTTTATCATATGCATCTGCTGAAACTGCTCATAATTACCGGTATAACGAGTCAGAATCGTATTTTCTACATGATAAATCACATTGACCACATCATTTAAAAACGGAATGTCATGCGATACCAGAATGAAGCTATTTTCATAGTTTTGCAAGAACCGAGTGAGCCATTCAATATGCTGAACATCCAAATAATTCGTTGGTTCATCCAAGATCAGCACAGTTGGATTCTGCAGCAGTAATTTTGTTAACAATACTTTTGAACGTTGACCGCCGCTTAAATCAAACACATCCCGATCGAGACCGATTTCGCCTAATCCCAAGCCATTCGCTAAATCTTCGATCTTAGCATCAATGGTATAAAAACCGCCATGATCCAACAGATCTTGAATTTCGCCAACATCCTCCATCATCCGGTTCATTTCTTCTTCCGGCAAATCAGGATCACTCATTTTGTCGTAGAACGCCAGCATTTCCGCCTCTAGAGCAAACATCGGCTGAAAAGCTTCTCGTAACGCATCCCGGATTGTTTTCCCTTTTGTCAAAACCGTATGCTGATCAAGATAGCCAATGACGGCCCGGTTCGACCACTCTACTTTCCCTTCATCCGGCTCAAGCTGACCGGTGATAATATTTAATATTGTTGACTTTCCTTCTCCATTTGCACCGACAAATCCCACATGCTCCCCTTTCAATAACCGGAAAGAAGCGCCTTCCAATATCTTTCTGGCGCCAAAACCATGGGAAACATTTTCCACATTCAATACACTCATGCTATTTCTCCTACATTATAATTACAATAATCGGCCAAAGCGGCCAAACGCTTCTATATTTTATCGCATACGAAATACGGATGTCAATTCTGTTTATCGCATGTGCTGTTGATCGTATGCTTTTGCTCCACATTCAATTGAGGACTTGACCTTCGCCAAGTCCTCAATTTCTCTGCACTATTAAAATTCCATTTTTCCTTACTGGATAATTTCTTGAACCCGGCCAATAATGCCACTTTCCAACCGCACCTTGATTCCGCGGTGGTGAACAGCGCTGTTCGTAAGAAGATCCTTCACTACGCCCTCTGTTAATTGACCGGAACGTTGATGCTGCTTTTGAACAATTTTCACCCGGCTGCCTGGTTTGATATTTTTTCGTTCCGTACCATTCATAAAAAGTCCTCCTCATTTTTCCCTGCCATTGTGAAATGACTCCAATAACTGCCGGCGATTATGATTATACTGAAATTCCATATTCATAATTATTTTCCCAGTAATCCCCATGTCATCAGTAAAAGTCACTGCCTTTTTGCGGGCTTCTTCGATTTCTTGCCACATCAACAGCAGCAGTTCAATTGTTTTCTGCAATCCGTAATTGTAAAAAGGTTTTTTAAAGATAAAATTAGCCAGAAAATGTTCAATCAAAATTTCCGGCGTACAATACTTTGTTTGCCGCAAACACGTTTTTTCATCCATCAAAAGATAATTTTCTTCCATCATGCAGCGTAATGACCGGCCAAAAAAATCATCTTTGGGAATCTGTAGAACCTTATTTACTGAAGCGGCTAAAAAATCCAGCCGTTCATCCATTACCATGGCCCGGCATTGAATAATATCAAAAAAATGACTCTCCAGTTCATAATAATAATGTAAAGGATGATACCGCGAGCGCTGATCCGGGAAGGCTTCCGCCGCATAATCCCTTTGGGTTTCCTGCCAAGGAAGGTGCTCGCTGCGGACAATTGCCAAAGGCTCCACCCGGGTCATCTTCTTCAAGACCGCAGGACAACTGAAACTAAGCGTCAATTCAACGCCCCGGCTTGTATTCATAGGGTACCGGGGAAACGTTTTGCACACTGCATCGAGTTGATCATGTCCAGCTTCCCTATGGAGCCGGCACAAATTGGTGGGATCCAGAAACCAGCATGACCCGTCGGATTGTTTTGCGATATACGCATATTCCCCGAAGCCCCGTTTCGACAGAGGCAAAAGTGCCTGGCTAAATTCTTCACTGCATCCTCTTTCCTTGAACCATCGTGCATTCCGGTAATAACTTTCCTCATCGACCGTTATCATCCAGTCATTACGGCAGCATGTTCCACACATTTCACAGGCAAAATTCTCCACTACATCAAGATAAAGATACATCTTATATTTTACGCTCCTCTTAGTTGATGGTAATTTTGCGCAGCCGAACAGACCACTCTTTTCAACTGCGCTTTTTAAGCTTCCGTAATGCGGGGAGAACGAGAAGTACCGCGAGAAGACTTGACCCCAAATCGGAAATCGGCCCGGCCAGCCAAACACCCTGCACGCCAAAAAAACGCGGCAAAACCAACAACAGAGGAATGAGGATAACAACCTGTCTGGACATGCTTAGAGACAACGCATGCATAGGCCGTCCGGTTGCCTGAAAAAATGCGGTCCCTATTACTTGCAGCCCAATAACCGGGAGCATAAGCAAGAAAAATTTCAAGCCGTTTGAGCCAATCACAATCAAGGCAGGGTCGTCACTAAACAAGCGAATAATATGAGTATCAAACAGCATAACTGCAATGAACCCGGTAGTGGCGACAATCGTCGCCCAAATAGCGGCAAGTTTCACCGTCTCGCGGACACGCTCATAGTTTTGGGCGCCAAAATTATATCCAATGATAGGCTGCGCACCCTGGCTGATACCAAAAATCGGCATCAGGATCAGCATGGAAACCCGATTGACAACACCCATAGCGGCAACAGCCATTTGACCGCCGCAGGACGCTAACGTGTAATTAAATAAGCCTGCTACAAAACTGGCAGCTATCTGCATAAAAAACACCGAAGAACCCATTGTGAAAATTTCGCTGACAATTTCTCTGCTGGGACACAAATTCTTCAGCCGCAGTTTCAAATACGCATGCGGTAAAAGAAAATGCGCAACCACCCAACAGGACGAAACAGCCTGTGCAATGATAGTAGCTGCTGCCGATCCCCGAATTCCCATTCCCAAGCCAAAAATAAACAATGGATTGAGCATTGTATTCAACAAAGCAGCGATGATCATCGTCATCATCGCGACTTTTGGGTTGCCCTCCGCACGGATAATATTATTCAAGCCGAACCCGATAAACATAAAAATGCTGCCGCTAACAATGATATAGGAAAAGTCATGGGCCAATGGCAAAACATCCTCTGTTGCACCTAAAACAACCAAAATAGGATCAAGAAAAAGAAGCATGGGAGCAGATGAAAAAATGGATAAAAGCACTGAAAGAAAAAATGCATTGCCAAGAATTTTTTCTGCTTCCAAATGTTTCTTTTGTCCAAGACGGATAGATATCAGCGTTGTCGATCCAACGCCGATCAGCATGCCAAATGCCATAAACACGATCATAATCGGAAAAGCCACAGTTACTGCGGCCAACCCGATTGCCCCAACCCCATGTCCGACGAAAATACTATCAACAATATTATATAAGGCCATAATCAACATTCCAGTGATTGCCGGAACGGAAAAACTCCAAAGGAGTTCGCTGATCTTTTTTTCTCCTAATGCCTGCGAACGGTTCAAATCAATCTCCTTTTTCATCACAAAATGTTCGTCATTCAATACAGCCTCATTATAACATCAAAGCGTGAACCCTGCTATTCAGGTTTCACGCTTTGACTCGACTGTTCATCATTTCCGGTGATGTTCGTTTATTCTTACTGTGCTTCGCGATGTTTTTGATACAATGCATAGTGCTTTCTTAGTATTTCCGGTATAGGCAACTGATAAGGACAACGAGGTTTACAGACTCCGCAATCCACACAATTTGGAACTGTCTCCATAGCTGTCTTGGCAAAATCGACAGCGACTGCCGGTGACATCCGTTTGGCAATAACCCCATATCCCATTGCAGCCGTAATCATCACCCCGTTGGGGCACGGCTGGCAATATTCGCACCGGCGGCAGAACTGGTTTCCCACTTCACTACGGCATTGGTCCATCAATAACAGATCTTCTTCAGAAACCACATTCGGGTGCTGGTAAATTGCAAGAATTTCATCAATCTTTTCAGTGGAATCAAAACCGGGGATCGGAAGAATATCGGCTTGCTGACGCAAGTACTTAAAAGCCAGCGCAGCACGATCAATGATCCCGCCGGCAAAAGGCTTCATGACAATAATACCGACGTTATAACGTCTGGCTTCTACAAAAAGTTCCTCTTTTGCCGCTTCTTCAATGAAGTTAAACGGAAACTGAATGGTTTCGAATAAACCGGATTGAACAAACTTGATCGCCATCGGCAAGCTATGGGAAGTGATGCCGATATGTCTGACTTTTCCCTGTTCCTTGGCTTTCATGACCGTTTCCATAGCGCCGCCGGGAGCAATAATGGCATTCCATTCTTTTTCTTGCGCAACTTGATGAAATTGGTACAAGTCAATATATCCGGTTTGCAGACTTTGCAAGCTTAGCTCCAAGTGTTCCAATGCGCCTGCAGCATCTCTGCGTCCCGTTTTCGTGGCAATTACCACTTGATCCCGGATACCCAATAACGCTTTTCCCAATTTTACTTCACTGTCTTTATACATATTGGCCGTATCAAAAAAAGTAATCCCGCGATCAAAAGCATGTCGCGTGACGCGAGTAGCTTCTTTAAAATTCAGCCGCATGATCGGGATGCCCCCAAAGCCAACTTCAGAAACCTTCAGCCCTGTCTTCCCCAATATTTGATAGTTCATAGCCACTACCTCTTTTCCACATTGCTTAATACGTTCTTTCCATTTCTCCTTCGATATGCATGAATACAAATCCTTTTTCGCACAGAAAAAGGAACAGGCTGAATTCAGCTTGTTCCTTAATTCATTCAAAAATTTTACTGTTTTGCGGTCCCTTGCAATCATTCCCACCCCAGCCAAATATCCGGACAATAGCCTACTGTAACTTTCGCTCCGTTCCGCACAATCGGAGTCTTCAACAATAGGGGATTTTTTAATAATACCTCTTCTTTATTATGGATGATATATTTCAAATTGCTTTTTGCATATTCTTTGCCTTCACGATTAATGAGGACTTCCAAGCCGACAACCGCTTTCATTTTGTCCAATTCCCCTTTACTGGGGCCACGCATCGTCAGATCAACAAAATGATACGCTATGGCGCGTTCCTTAAAAAACCGCTCTGTTTTTTGTGTGTCCTTGCATTTTTTAGTGCCAAAGATTTGAATATTCATCGTATCGCCTCAATAAGCTATTTTCTTTGTGCGATGGGTAGAAATAGTAATCTAAACCATCAGTCGCATTGACCATGTACCTCTTCATTTCGGACTTCCGTAATCCGATTGTTTTCATCTACCATGACCACCGTCGGTATAAAACGGTGAAATTCTTCCTCCGCCATCATGGCGTAAGTGATAATGATTACTTTATCGCCTGCTTGAGCCATGCGTGCAGCTGCCCCATTTAAGCAAATGACGCCGGATTTTCGTTCCCCTTTAATCACATAGGTCTCCAAACGGCTGCCATTATTATTGTTCACGACCTGAACTTTTTCATTGGGATAAATACCGGCTGCTTCCAGCAACTCTTCGTCAATGGTAATACTACCCATATAATTAAGGTTGGCTTCTGTGATTGTAGCACAATGAATTTTTGATTTCAACGATGTTAGAAACATAGAGCACCTCCAGTCGTTTTTTCAACTCAATACCATTTTATATTTTTAAACGTTTCCGGCCAAAAGAAAAGCCTTCCGGAACATATCCGAAAGGCAAACTAATCCTGTCACCTCCCGTCTCAGTCCCTGCGGATCTAAGCGGTTAATCAAATTCAATTCAGCACCATTTTTATAACCTGTCTGATATGCGCTCTTGTATGGCTCCGGTAGGATACCATCATGGCATATTTTGCTATCCTTCATAAGGATAGCATTCTTTCACGAAAAATTCAATTCAATTTTTTTGCATTTCTTCCGCTACTTCCGTCAGATAAGCCCAGCGCTCCAGCAGCGCATCCAGTTCATGCTCCCATTGCTGCTTGCTGCTTACCAAGCCTTGAAGCAATTCAAAATTACTGCCGGCAGAGTTAATTGCCATATTGATTTTCTCTAATTCTTGTTCAGCATCAGCAATGAGTCCCTCGATCTGTTCGTATTCCCGCTGCTCTTTAAAGCTAAATTTGCGCGGACGCGCTCTGGCAGGATCCTTCTCGGTAATGTTCTTTTCATTTTTTGCCGATTTGGGTAACGTTTCCTTTGCGGATAACTTGCGGTTTTCAATATAAGAAGAATAGCCGCCAATATATTGTGTAATCACTCCATCGCCTTCAAAAGCAAAAATTTTATCCACAAGGCGATCTAAAAAGTATCGGTCATGAGAAACTGCAACGACTGCTCCCGGAAAATCATCGAGATAATTTTCCAAAACGGACAACGTGGGGATATCAAGATCATTTGTCGGTTCATCCAAGAGTAAAACATTCGGCGATGACATTAAGATTCGCAGTAAATACAATCGTCGTTTCTCTCCTCCGGACAGTTTGGCGATTGGCATCCATTGAACAGAAGACGGGAACAAAAAGCGTTCCAGCATTTGCCCAGCGCTGATCGACTGGCCATCAGCAGTAGTAATATACCCAGCTTCCTCTTTAATATAATCAATTACTCGCAATTCTTGATTCATTTCGCCGTTTTCCTGCGAAAAATAACCAATCTTAACAGTCTGACCAACCTCAACCGTCCCAGCACTGCAGGCAAGTCGTCCAGCAATCAGATTGAGTAATGTCGATTTCCCGCTTCCGTTGGGACCAACAATACCGACCCGGTCATCCCTCAGCAGCGTATAATTAAAATCATGAATAAAGGGGATGCCGTCAAATTCTTTACTAACATTCTCTAATGAAAGAATTTTTCGCCCCAACCGGCTGGATCCAACAGATATTTCTACCTCACCGGCGCTATTCTTCGGTTTTTGTGCAGAAAGTTCTTCAAATCGCTCGATCCTTGCTTTCTGTTTCGTTGACCGGGCTTGAGCCCCCCGCCGTATCCAGGCCAATTCGTGCCGAAATAGGTTTTGGCGTTTTCGCTCACTGCTTGCGCGCTGCTCTTCCCGTTCCGCTTTCATGGTAACAAAGGTACTGTAATTGCCGTCATAGCTATACAATTGCCCCTGATCCAACTCAATAATACGGGTTGCTACCCGGTCAAGAAAATACCTGTCATGCGTAACCATTAACAATGCACCTTTGCGTTTGGCAATGAAATCCTCCAACCAGGCTACTGTATCGTTGTCAATATGATTGGTCGGTTCATCCAAGATCAGTAAATCAGATGGATTAATAAGAGCGCTGGCCAAAGCAATCCGTTTTTTCTGCCCGCCGGAAAGATTGCCAATGGTTGCAGAAAAATCAGTGATGCCTAACTTGGTAAGAATGGCTTTTGCGCTGCTTTCCAACTGCCATGCATCATGAATATCCATTTGACGGTTTAATTCGATCAATTTTTTTTGCCATTCCATATCATCGGGTCGTTTGGAACTTTGCTCCAACACCTGTTCATACTCCCGCAATAATTGCATGACCGGAGAGTTCCCTTTGAAAACTTGCAATATAACAGTAGCCTCGTCATCAAACTCCGGTTCTTGCGGCAAATATTCTATTTGTACTGCGCTGCCTTTGATCAATTTGCCGCCGTCTAAAACTTCCAGATCGGCAACCATTTTCAAAAAAGTAGATTTCCCAGCGCCATTTACACCGATAAGACCGATTTTATCTCCGTCTTCGATACTAAAATTCACATTGTTTAATAAAATTCTCTCGCCATAATTTTTCGATAAATTTTCCGCGGTTAAGATCGTCATGCTTTTTATTCCTTTACATTTGTCATACACTTCGTCATTAGTATGATAACATAAAACGAGGCAATGACAAACCTTAATTGAATTCAAAGGTTGTTGTTGATTATCTTTTTTCTTCTTTCTTCCGTGCGCCGCTATCCATAACCCGTCCACCAGACATCCGTTTGGCAGAGATATTTATTTTTAACGTTTTTTCATACTTTTGCAGCAAGTCCAGTTCGGCAAGCGTTACAATAGATACCGCAATGCCTTCTTTACCGCAACGTCCGGTTCGGCCCACACGGTGCAAGTACACCTGAGGATCTTCTGGGATATCCAAATTAAATACATAGGAAATTTCCGGAATATCCAAACCGCGAGCCGCCAAATCCGAGGCAACAAGCAATTGCACCTTCCCATTGCGAAAATCTTCCAATGCCCTTTGACGATCCGTTTTTACGGAACTGCCAAAAATACTATCCGTCTTCAATCCATGAAAACTCAATTTATTAACAATATTTTCGATGTCAAAACTTCGATTGATAAAAATCAAGGCTCTTTCATTTCCTAACAAATAGACCAGTTTGCGCAAAGTATCGATCTTATCCCGTTGTTCCGCCAAAAAATACATGTGTGTGATTTCCTTGGCAACCTCCGGCCGTTTCGTAATTTGTATGATTTGCGGTTCCTTCATAAATTCCAATGCCCGATTGATCGTCGCTTGAGTAATGGTTGCAGAAAACAACATGATTTGCCGTTCTCGCAAGGTTGCTTTAACGATCGATCGAACAACAGCTATATTGTGATCATCCAATAATCTATCCGCTTCATCAATAATAATTGTTTTAATCGTATGTGCTGTAATCTTCCTTTTTTGTATTAACTCGAGAATTCGACCGCCTGATCCTACAAGGACATGGGGTTTTTCTTTCAATTTGTCAATTTGTCTTTTAATATTCACATCTCCGATAACAGCTGCAGAAGTGACTGAAAGAGCGGCATCTTCAACCAGCCATTCAATTTGACGAAGAATCTGAATCGCCAACTCATGAGTTGGCGCTAAAATCAATGCTTGCATTTCGCGTTTTTCCGAATCAATCCTTTGCAGCAATGGCAAAAGATATGCCAGTGTCTTGCCGGTTCCCGTCGCTGATTGACCAATAACATCTTGTCCGGTCAACGCGGCCGGAATAACCAATCCCTGTATTTCTGTCGGCGTTACAATTCCCGTTTCAGACAGAGCGGAAGCGAGAGACGCCCCTATTCCCAATTGTTCAAAATTCCTGCTCATTTTTTCATTCTCCTTAATAAAATTTTCTTTACTTTTTTCGTATGTATATAGTATACTATAGAAAGCCACAGAAGAGGTCCAGTGAAATTGCCATTTGTCCTTCTCAAACTGTATTCAAGTAAGGGAAGTCCCAATGTGTGTTCTCTTGAACCAAATGTTTCTGGGTAATACATTTGAGGAGGCATATATTATTATGTCACAAGACAAAACTTTAACTTGCCGTGATTGCGGCGCTGAGTTCATTTTCTCAGCATCAGAACAAGATTTCTTCGCACAAAAAGGCTTCACTAACGAGCCTGGCCGTTGCCCTGATTGCAGAGCAGCACGTAAACAACAAAACAACGGTCGCAGCGGCGGCGGTTTCCAACAACGCGAAATGCATGCTGCAACTTGCGCAGCTTGCGGTGTAGAAACTCAAGTTCCTTTCCGTCCAAGCGGTGATCGTCCGGTATATTGCAGAGATTGCTTCCAAAGCAACAACCGTCGTTAAAAAGTGTCAAAAACCCCTGTCATCCGGCAGGGGTTTTTGTTTTGCCTGCGTCTGATTGATGATTGTGGGCAGGCGCACCCATAATCACGACCGAAGCATTGTCATTAAAAGGGTTGCTTCGCACTGATAGTGAAAACAGATACGGATAATCCTTTTTTAAAAATTGCATATAGTCAAGCCATTCTTGTCCCAACAGACGATAGATCCGGGCAATATCACCGCTTATGTGGCTATAATCGGCTGCAGGTAACCCTTTTAAGTCCGGCCTATATTCGAGTTCTTCAGTCAGATGAAAGACCGCCTGCATTAATTGAGTAAATGTATCATGCTCTAAAAGGTTCGGATTGGCCAGCAGTCCCGCCAATAAACTTCGTTTACTGGACAACAATGCCTTCAGCTCTGCCAAATCCCCTTTACAAGCATCAATATGAAAAATATTTTTTTTCATGTTTTCACCGGCAATGCGAAAATCATTTTGCTTCCAGTCCGCCTCAACACTTAATATTTTTTTCAAACTATCGGCGTCGCGATCGAATTCAAAAAAATTTCTAACTAATTGAATGCCAACTTCGCTAAAAAACAATCCAATCAGCATATTCATTTTGTTTAACAGTACTTTTTTTTCTCTGATGCTTAAAAAGCGATGAAGCAATAAAGTGACCAGCAAAACCTCAATTGGAATAAAAGCCAGTTCTTGCAAGAAAAGAAACACTGTTTCATGAGTATTATGAAACACAGCGATTTGGACCGCAAAAATAATTGCTGCTGTTATGAGTAAAACCAACCCGAACCCAACCTGCCAAGGCATTTTCATTCACCTTCCATCGAACCGTTTATTTCTTCTATATGATGTCTTGTCAATAGTTTTTCCAGACTTGCCGCGAACCGCCGGTCATCTTCACCGGTTCGTTTCCGGGGACCTTTCGTCCGTCCTCCGCTGCGTCGCAGCTTTGCCTTGAGATTTCGTTCTTCCAGCAAAAATTCCATCTGACCGGAACGATATTCTCTGCCTGTAGGACTCAGGCACTTGGCATGTTTCCCTAATACCATAGCGGCCAAGCCCCAATCCTGCGTGATGATAATATCTCCTGCTTCACTTAGGTTCATCACTTTGATATCGGCCGCCTGCGAATCGCTCTCCACAGTAATATGGTGGTCCGACTGAATATTATGGTTGAAGCTGGCAACCGTCCATACAGCAATGTCGTATTTTTTCCCCAGTTCACAACAGATTTGCAAAACCATTTTGGGACAGGCATCCGCATCAACCAAAATTTTCATAAATTCTCCTTACCGGTATATCGTACAAAACAGTTAGAAGTCCACATCCAATTTTTCGTCAGTTGTTCCCAAGTATCATTTAGGATACAATATAGCCAAGAACAATTCATCACAAAAGGAGCTGATCGTATGGCTAGCCAAAGCGTTATCGATTTTTATGAGGATCTTGATTTCGAAGAAGCAGAAATCGAAAATGGATTAACGGCTTTTTTCTTTGAACTTAGCCCCGCCGGCAATTATGTACTGGTAACCGATGAAGAAGGGGATATGCCTGAAACGTTGAAGACGCCTATAATTTTCGCCTGTTACACAGAGGAAGGTTCTTTTTTATGGAGCGCCGGCTTTAAAAACTCCTATCTTTTAAAAGAAATTTGGTCGGAACCTCAGACCGCCGAACAAAAGTTGAATGCAATAAAAAAGTACAAGGACGCCAACCTCCAACAGGAATAAACCAAAGAGGAGAGAATTACTTCTCTCCTCCCTTAAAGCAACCATCCTTATAGTACCCCAAACACCCTCGAACAATTCTCGCGAAACCACATAACGGAATTTTCCTCGGACAGCAGCCACTTTGAACAACTATGATCATCTACAAACCAAACTTGTCTAAAAACCAAACCTTAAAACACTACCCCTCTAGATCCATGAACTTTTTGCAACAACTTGGAAACTTACTTTCCCGACATTTGTAGTACCATGGAATACGAAATTCTATAAGGATGGTGCTTGATTAAAGAATAACACAAATTCTGAATTTTGGCAATAGTTTATATTTGTTCTCTATTACTTATTTTTATTTTTCTATATAAGAACAACAATAATCTACCACCGTTTGAACCTTGAGCTGAAACTTGGAATTGGCAGGAACTTGGAAAACATCGCCCTCTTGGTAATTTTGCCATTCACTTTGTCCAGGAAGAAGCACATCCGCCTGTCCGGCCAAAATCTCCATTACTTCTGCAGCAGCGGTACCAAATTCATATTCTCCCGGCAGCATAATGCCCAATGTTTTTTTAGTTCCATCAGCAAACAGGACCGTCCGGCTCGTTACCTGCCCGTTAAAATAAATATTCGCTTTCTTTACAATTGCAACATCTTTAAATTGCTCCATGACTTGTTCCCCCTTAGATGTATTATCTTCGTTAACAGCAACCAGATCCCTTGGTAGATTGATTTTTTCCATGATATAATAGTGATAGCTAAAATAACTTATAAAGTGAGGATGAATGATATGGAATTTAATCTACATACCGGCTTAAAAGGAGAGAAATCCGACACAGTCACTGATCAAAATACAGCAATCCGCTACGGCAGCGGCGGAGCCGCAGTATACGCCACCCCCGCCATGGTTGGTTTGATGGAAGCCGCTTGTCTTTCTGCTGTAGATCCTTTATTGCCGAAAGGAATGGCCACCGTCGGCATCAGTCTCAATATCCGCCACCTTGCTGCTACGCCAATCGGTATGAACGTGCGGGCCGAAGCGGAATTAGTGGAGATCGCCAATAAACGTTTGGTTTTCAATATACAGGCCTTTGATGACCAAGAAAAAATTGGCGAAGGTTCCCATGAACGTTTCATCATCGACCTGGATAAATTTCTGAAAAAATCGGCTGATAAAGCAAAGCTCGTGAAAGAATAAAATCACAAAAACCAACAACTCAATATTACTATAACAATGAAGTCGGTGCCAACTGGTCACCGGCTTCATTGCATCTCCCTGCATATATGTTCTTCGATCCTGCAAATCATTTCTTTTCCTCAGACTTTGCCAGTCCTAAGTTGACATGGCAATACCCGCCTGGATTTTTATGCAAATAAGATTGATGATACTCTTCAGCAGGGAAAAATTTCATTAACGGTTCTACCTCTACTACAATAGGTTCACTATACCGAGGTTGCATTTCACGGATAAATTCTACAATAATTTTGCGCTCGGTTTCATCTTCATAATAGATTCCCGATCTGTATTGGGTTCCACGGTCCGGGCCCTGACGATCCAATGTCGTCGGGTCGATAATCCGAAAAAAATGGTCCAGGAGCGTTCTGATCGGCAAAACATTTTCATCATATGTTACTTGACAGATCTCGGTATGTCCCGTCATTCCTGAACATACTTGACTATAGGCAGGCTGATCCATATCGCCCTGACCATATCCTACCACCGTGGCCAAGACACCCTTAAGCTGTCGAAAATAAGCCTCGACGCCCCAAAAACATCCGCCAGCCAACCAATTTTTTTTCATTTTCAGCCTCCTCTTCTACCAAACAATTCTAGCGTGAAGAGCGGGAAGTTTTGGCAACGCTGGGATTTACCGTTTTGGCCGGCCTTTTGTCATCATAGGTCAGCCGGATAAAAAACTCAGGAGGTACGCGTTTTTCTGAACCGCTGGTTTTCATCTCGATCACTTCAATATTTTTATGGGCGGCAATCCATGCCGAAACCTGTATTTTTAGTTCATCCAAGGTCTCATGGTTCGTATTCGAAAAATATTTGGTTTTCATTCTTTTCTCCCTATTCCTAATTTCATATCTAAATTTTCATCTTCGTTGCCTTAGCATTTTAGTTCCTTTAATACTTCATCCATATACGGCAATTCATGAATAGGATAAATCTTAACCCAAATGACTTTTCCGGTTTCATCAATCAAAACATTCGCGCGTTCTGAAACGCCTTCCTGCTCACGGAACAATCCATAATCCTGGGCGACTTTCCCATGCGGCCAAAAGTCAGCCAGTAATTTTACATTGGCAATTTGCAATTCTTTAGCCCAAGCATTTTTACTCGGATAAGAATCAATGCTTAATCCCAAAGGAATAGTATTTTGTTTTTCAAATTCAGCAAGATTCGTTTCCAACGCTTTCATTTGATCCGCACAAATTTTTGTCCATGCCAGCGGATGCCAGGAGAGAAGAACCCTTTTCCCTTTGAAATCGGATAAACAAATATCCTGTCCGCGATTATCCTTTAAAACAAAATCAGGCGCATATTCACCAATAGAAATTGGTTTCATCTCTTTCACCCTTTCGTTATCGACTTTGAATTGTACCTATCCTAGTTATATTATAAACCGGACTGTAAAAATCCTCCTGTCAACAGAACGCAAATGAAGTATTCTTAACGCTTCATCCGTCTCATAAGCGAAGAGGTGCAACGTTCCATTGTGCCGCAAATTGATTCAATTCATCGGCAAGCGCCTGCGACACCGGTACGCCCCGTTGTTCGCGTTGCTCTGCATTTCGCTTCCGCCGTTCGCCAGGGATAAGAATCTGGTCGCAGCCATCTGCAAGCGGAACTGCTTTTATTTCTGAAATCATGGCATTCGCACGCTCCATAAAATCAATCACAGGCATAAACCGCTCCACCTGGATCGCCAGAAAACAGTGCCCAATATTAGCGGGTTCCAGTTTATCATCATAAATCCAACCCACATGGGGTCCGACTGCGGCTCCGCTAAGGATCCCGGCAAATAATTCCACTGCCAACGCCATCGCATACCCTTTTGCCCCTGCCATCGGCAATACTGCTCCTGATAAGGCTTTTTTTGCGTCAGTTGTTGGCATCCCGGTGTCATCTATCGCCCAGCCTTGTGGGATCGCTTTTCCTTCTTTCGCAGCTTGAATAATATTCCCCCGCGCAACAACACTGGAAGACATGTCAACAACGATAGGAATATCATCGCCCGGAAAAGCGAAGGCAATCGGGTTCGTCCCAAAATAGGCGCTGCGGCCTCCCCAAGGCGGTATTCCTGACGGCGTGTTCGTGAAGGCAATGCCGATCATATTTTCGGCAGCCGCCATTTCACAATAATAGGAGGACGCCCCAAAATGGTTACTGTTTTTTGCCGTCACACAAGCTACTCCAGTTTCACGCGCCAGCTCAATTGCAGTTTCCATACTCTTAACGGCAACTACTTGCCCTAACCCATTGTCACCGTCAACAACAGCGGTAGCAGGACCTGTTTTCGTAATTCGCGGAACTGCCCGCGGGTTCATGCGTCCATTGAGTATTCGCGACAGATAAATCGGCAGACGGCTTACCCCATGAGTATCAACACCTTCTAAACTTGTAGCGACCAGAATTTGTGCCACAATATCAGCATCCGCAGCAGACATTCCCGCCGCAGAAAGAAGGTCCTTGCAATAGATTTTCAATTGTGCATATGGGACATCCATAAAGAGCCTCCTCGAAAAAAGTTTGAATTTATATCAGCTATTACTTCTTCTTCAATCTGGAATATCCCTGCTAAATTTAATTTGCATCGTTCTTCTTACCGAAAGGGTTTTCGTGGCTTAATCGCCAAAAATATATCATATATCTTCCTTTATACCACATTGGAATGAAAAAGCGCTGAGGAGGCTCCCATCATATGAGCATTTTAGCCGTTCCGGTCGACCAGCGGGTGATTGACATTGATTCCCGTCGTTTTGCCTCCATTGAAAAAGCCTTAGTTGAATTGATCACAAATAGTGACGATAGTTACACAAGACAAGAGAACAATGGTCTCATCGCAAGCGGCACAATCAATCTAATCTACGAACGTCATTTGTCCGGAGCAGTACTGACGATAACTGATCAAGCGGAAGGACTGGGAGTAGAGCGCCTGCGATCCATTTTAACTTATGGCGGCGCTCACAGTCCGCTGTCCAAAGGAGAAATCAGCGGGCGAGGATATTTTGGCCGCGGATTGAAGCAAGCCGTTTTCGGTCTCGGACATGGTTGGATTGAGAGCATCCAAAACGGTCGTTTCGCACGAGTTGATCTCTTCCGTGATGAAAACAGCGCCTATATGTACAATGATTTCGATGGTGACCGGCCTGCGGAACCGGAAGACTACCGGCGGCTTTCTCTGCGAGAAAACTCCAACGGAACACAAGTCAACATTATTGTCGATAATCCGCTCGTCAACATCCCTTTTTTTCAGTCGCTGATTTCTTCTCTAGCCAACAATATTTATCTGCGGGACGTTCTGCAGCGCCGTCATTTATACATGGCCAGCCTCCAGCGCGGCAAGTCAATAGACTGGAAAGGCCCCGTCCGCTTTGAGGAACCGGCGTCAGTCGTACTCGTTGGCCCTGATGAATCAGGATCTTTTACCTATCATGGGCAGAAACACGAGTTCAAATTAACCTTGAAGCGTGCCCAAGGCGTCGACCTGACACTAAAGGGCGACGAACGAACCAGCGGCTTACTTGTCGTTGCCGGCAACGCTGTCCTGGACTGTCAATTTTTCCGTTATGAAAACCAATTGGGTACCGAATACTTATTCGGCAGCATACGCGCTCCAATCTTATCAACAATGTTAGGGCAAGGGATGCCCATTATTAGCGATGACCGCGATGGGCTGAATATGAAAGACTCGTTTGTTATCGCCTTTACCACTGCAGTCAGCGACATGATCGCACCCTACATAAAAGCCGAACAAGCACGCTTAAGTCAAATTGACAGAGCCATTACTTCCGATCGAACCCGGACCATGATCGACCATCTGCTTCAACGAATGAATCGAGTCGCTGTGGAAGATCTGCGCATTATTACTCCTTATGGCCCCGGTTCCGGAACTTATGGTCCCTATCCCAGCGGCAGACCGGCTGCTTTACGGTTCACTACTCCATTTTACTACCGGAAGGTCAACCATCCGTTTCATGTTACGCTCATTATCGATCGATCACAATTTACGGCTAAAGATATTTTGACTGTTTCTTATCTTCTCCCCCCCTCCGTCCAAGTTGAGCCAACTCCTTTGGTTCTGACAATTGCCGATATAGGGGAAAGCGATCGTTTTGAATGGACATTTACCGGCAGTCAAGTAAAAGATCAAGGCCGAATTGGCGTAACTTCCGGCAGATACGCCGCTTGGTGCGAGATTGTCATCGCCGCCGATACTTCCGGCGCAGGCTATCACCATCCAAGCGGAAAGCCGCCAAGGGTCTGGGACCAGGACAATTCAGCGGATCTCTTTGCCGGCTATGAAATACGCAACTTGAACAATGAACTTGATCGAGCTGTCTACATCCCGGAAGAAAGGCTGATCATCATTAACACGGGCGCGCCGACAGTCCGCCTCTATGTTGACGGCCGCGGACATTTTCGTGACGCCGCCCGTCTATTATTAGCAGAACTTTTTATGGATGTCATTGCCGACGAACTAGCGCGACGTTATGTAGATCGTTCCAGTCACAAGGGCGACATTGACACCTATCGTGCGGTCAAACAAGACTTAATTCGCCGCTATGGAACGGAAATACACCGTTCTTTCCTCAACGAATAATGCTCATTTGCTGTGAAAAATTAGAAAAGCTTGAACATCCTCGCTTTCGGATGTTCAAGCTTTTGTTTATTAAAGCCTATGATTCCAAGGTCGAAGTGCACTGCGGGCATCTGCTTGCCTTCAGCGGAATACTGGAAAAACAGAAAGGACATTCTTTGGTAGTTGGAGGAAGTTTTTCCGGTTCACGCTTAAACCGGTTCAATTGAACAATCAGTAAATAGATCGCAAACGCAACAATCAGAAAATCAATGACCGTATTTAAAAAAGCGCCATAATTCATCGTAACCGCACCGGCATCCTTAGCTGCCTTGAGCGTCGGATAAGCACCACCAGACAAATTAATAAACAGATTGGAAAAATCAACCTTGCCAAGCAATAATCCAATCGGAGGCATGAGAACATCACTGACAAAAGAAGAAATAATTTTCCCGAACGCGCCGCCAATAATAATACCAACTGCCATATCCACAACATTGCCACGCATTACGAACTCTTTAAATTCCTTAAGCATAAACACCCTCCTCCCATGAATTGAATATAGAAGAGTATTCTACAAGAATTTGGAAAACCCTTTTTTTGTCCAGCACTGTACGCTGCTGATGCATTGACTCTTTACACTCCGGCGGCCTTAAAGGTATCATTAACGATCGTCTGCGCCTCATCCTGTATCTGCTTGAGATGTTCTGCGCCTTTAAAACTTTCGGCATAGATTTTATATACGTCCTCAGTTCCGGAAGGGCGGGCCGCAAACCAGCCGTTTAGAGTACAAACTTTCAATCCTCCAATGTCGGCATGATTGCCTGGCGCTCTTGTCAACTTTGCGATAATTTTTTCACCAGCAAGAGTGTTTGTCCGCACCTGCTCCGGTGATAATTTAGCCAGGACTGTTTTTTGCTGTGCATTTGCAGCAGCATCTATCCGTTCATATACCGGTGCACCAAACCGTTCTGTTAACACACGATAATGTTCCCCCGGATCCCGGCCTGTTTTGGCAGTGATTTCTGCCGCCAGCAAGCAAAGAATAAACCCATCCTTGTCTGTGGACCAGGCGGTTCCATCTCGTCTGAGAAAAGATGCGCCCGCACTTTCTTCTCCGCCAAAACCCAAAGAACCGTCAAGCAAGCCTTCTACAAACCACTTGAAACCAACCGGCACCTCATACAATTTTTTGCCCATATCGTCAGCAATACGATCAATCATGGAAGAACTGACCAACGTTTTGCCGATTGCCGCTTCTTGAGACCAACCGGCACGATTCCGGAATAAATAAGAAATCGCAACAGCAAGAAAATGATTAGGGTTCAAAAGCCCGGCGCTCTTTGTAACAATTCCATGACGATCAAAGTCAGGATCATTGCCAAAAGCAAGATCATACCGGTCCTTCAAATCAATCAGTCCTGCCATGGCATAAGGCGACGAACAATCCATGCGTAATTTCCCATCACTATCCACATTCATGAAACTAAACGCTGGATCCGGATAACCATTAAGCACATCGATTGTGAGCCCATACGTCTGGGCGATTGGCCGCCAATATCCAAGTCCTGCGCCGCCTAATGCATCGGCGCCAAGTGAAAGCCCCGCCGTTTTTATGGCCTCCATATCAATTACGTTTTGCAAATCATTGACGTAGGCCGTAATAAAATCGTATTCCCGTATATTTGTGCTCTTTAAAGCCTTTTCATAGGACAACCGTTTAACGTCTTTGTTGCTATTTTTCAAAAATCCGTTGGCCATGCCGGCGATCTGTTTGGTAACCACGGTGTCAGCCGGTCCGCCGTTCGGGGGATTATATTTAATGCCACCGTTGTCGGGTGGGTTATGTGACGGCGTGATGACGATCCCATCTGCCAACCCATTATTTTTGCCCTTATTATACGTCAAAATTGCGTGTGAGATAACTGGAGTCGGAGTATAATTCCCTTCTTTTGCAATGAATGTATCGACGCCATTCGCTGCAAGGACCTCCAATGCAGTAATGAATGCCGGTTCGGACAACGCATGAGTATCAAACCCGAGAAACAACGGGCCGGTTATGCCCTGTGAACGCCGATAACAGCAGATCGACTGGACAATAGCATAAATATGATCTTCATTAAACGTTCCTTGCAATGAGCCGCCCCGATGCCCGGAAGTGCCAAAAGCAACTTGCTGCGCCGGATTGCAGCTGTCTGGGTGATTCACGTAATAAGCGCTGACAACGCGCGGAATGTTCACCAAAATCGACTTGGGAGCTTTTTTACCTGCCAATGGATGAGCTGACACAAAAACACCTCCAAGTATTCAGTACTACTCTCATTCTTTCTACTGTTTCTGCAGAAAGCGCCTTATTTCCTTCCAGATGCTCAACCGCAATCCGCCATCCCGGCTGCTTCTGGCAAAGGAAGCGGTTTTCCCAGGAAATACCCCTGTCCGCAGTCAATTTGCAATTCCTTTAAAATTTTCCATATCGCTTCATTTTCCACATACTCGGCAATCGTTGCTTTGCCAAGCGCATGCGCAACAACATTCATAGCCGTTACCAATTCCCTATTCATGGGCTCCGTTTCCAAATTGCGGATAAACGAACCGTCAATTTTGAGATAATCTACCGGCAAACGTTGAAGATGGAGAAACGATAAAAACCCCGCGCCAAAATCGTCTAGTGCAAACTTACACCCGATTAATTTCAGTCTGCGGATCCAATGTTCCGCATGATTTAAGTCCTTGATCGCTGCAGTTTCAGTGATTTCAAAGCCGATCCGCCCCGGTGAAATCTTGCTTTTGTTGATTGCAGTTTCGATAAACTTCAGCAACTCTCCGTCACCGAGACTAGCAGCCGAGATATTCACAAAAACAGCTATTTCAGGATATTGGGACAGTACGCGAAGCGCCGCACTCACTACCCATCTATCAATCTTCGACATCAAACCAAAACGCTCAGCGACAGGCATAAAACGATCAGGATAAATCAGTCCTCCGGCTGGACTTGTTATTCTCAGCAAAGCTTCATAATGAAGAATAATCCCATTGTTCTTAAAAACCGGTTGAAAATGTAAAGTAAATCTGTTTTCTTTAAAGGCTTCATTAATCTGTAAGATAACCTGATTGGTTTCAAATAAATTTGCTCTGTCATCACCCGGTTCAATCGCAAAAATTCTGTTTTTACCTTCCGCTTTCGCGGTATACAAAGCAATGTCTGCATGTGAAAACAACGTTTGCGTGTCCTTCGTCCTGTCAATCATTGTTATGCCAATGCTGGCGGTTACATTGACCGTTGTCTGGCGCCCCTGAAAATCAAAGCTTTCCGTCCATAGGATTTGGAGCAATTTGTTCGCTATGTTGCGAGCCTGTTCCAAATTCTTTCCTTTTAAAACAGCGGCAAACTCATCGCCGCCTAATCTGGCTAAAAAAGTTTCCTGACCCAAATGCAATTGCAGGCAATCAACCATCCTGATCAGAATTTGGTCGCCGCTGGCATGCCCAAAAGTATCGTTTACGACCTTAAAATTATCCAGATCAATGAACAGCAACGCACACTCCTGTTGATCCGTCATCACATCGGCAATTAATTTCTGCAAATATTCTTCTAAATAATAGCGGTTCGGAATATTCGTCAAAAAATCATGCGTTGCCAAATAGTGAAGCTGTTTGATGTCCTGGTTTGTTTTTAACAAATACTCGTTTTTTCTGATTAATTCTTTACGATTGAAATCCGCACAGTTTCCGATATGGTTTTCACCCTGCGCAACCGCTTGTGCAAAATCCAAGCAATTCCCATACCCACAAGCATAGCAATTTATTGCCCGGGCATCCTCGGATGTTTTATGCAATTGCATAAAGACCGCTTCGATGTCCTCTGCATCAACATTTCTAATCGCTTGGGATTTATCCTCGTATTTTCGCATAAAGTGATTCAAGTGAAGCGTCTTACCCAGCAATATCAAATACTCTTGTTTTTTTCCATATGGTCCTGCATGGTTCTGCGATTGAATTTTGCGTTTTTTAGCCTCATTCATTGCATAATCAATATCGTCAATCCGATTGCGGTTATTGACAGCAGTACCCACATTGCAGCCTCGCCGGCAATTCAGCATATCAATAATTTGCGGCAATCGCTTGCCATCTTTTATGCGTTGTGCATATTCGTCCAAATAACTACAGGCATGTTGTATTCCATCTACTTGCCTGACCCATATATCATCTCGATAAAATTCAATATTTTCCCGAAATCCTCCTGGCCGGCTAAAAATGTGTCCAAGCCCACCACCTGTTCCATCATAGTTTAGCGCTGGATATTCATCAAGTTGTATGCAATTTTCTTGCAAGTACTGTTCAAGCTTTTCGCACGTCACATTATAAGAAACAAATCCATCGGTATGTCTTTCATTCATCTCATCAATTTTTCCAATACAAGGCGACAAAAAGGCGATGCGATCATCAAGTCCTTTGTATTTTTTGAGATAAATGGCAGTGCACATCATCGGGCTATGCACAGGCGCTAATTGCGGGAGCAATTCTGGCCGATATTTCTGAATATAATTTGCTATAACCGGACAAGGTTGAGTAATCATCGAATTAGCAGGGTTTTCATCCAGCACTTTCAAACTCGCCCATATCGCAATGTCCGCCCCAAAACCAACATCATAAATTAAACGAACACCTATAGATTTTAAGTAACCATATAATCGTTGGTATTGATGAAAATTAAAACGGATTGACGGCGCGACGATCATGGAAATGGAAATTCCCCGTTGCAAATCCGCAAAAAAAAGAATGGTATCATCAGTGAAATTTCTGGCATTATGATCACAGACCTGGATTCATGCCCCGCAATGAATACATTTGCGCGGATCTGCTTTTATCTTATTTTCTCCATTATGTTGAAACGCAATGTTGGCTTTGACAATACATTTAGCGACACACTTATTGCACCCAACGCAAAGTGATGTGTCAGTCGTAATTATTTCACGATATGACAATGCGTCTCTCCGTGTCATGCTGAAGGCTCGCCTTCTACAGAAAATTCGCCCACAACGAAAAAAGTACCGCGGGCGATGAGAAGTAAGGTATCCGCAGAATCAAAAACTTCCGCTTCTGCAACCATTGTGCTATTGCCGTTATGAAGCACCCTGCCTCTGGCACGGATTGCTTTTTGCGGAGTAGCGGCCCGTATAAAATTCATATTCATTTCCAGTGTTAATACTTTTTTTCTGAGCGTTGCGCAGGCAACCCCCATCGCCGTGTCGGCTAATCCTGACAATGCACCGCCATGCGCTACATTAAACAAATTTGTATGCTTATCTTCCAAAACCGGCATGTCCAGCACTGCCGCCCCCTCTTCGAGATGAGCAATTGTGATCTGCAATAATTTCACAAATGGATTAATATCATACCGTTTATATAGGATCTCTTTTAGATGGTTAAATTGTTCCGACACTTGCTTACTCCCCCCAAAATAGATTACGATGACAAAAATATGAATTCTTCTGCGGACGATTATCCATTGTCTACCTCCAGCAAAAACATTACTGTCATTGTATCACAAGTCGGACTTGCACAGCAAAATGACTTTTAGCCCCCGGCAATTCCAGAGGCTAAAAGCCATTTTTGAAAAAGAATACTTTACGTCCGGGCAATCATCCAGCGGTTCACCGCGTCACCGTTTGAAATTTCCATCGTCTGCCGGCAGATAAAGCCCGGATTCATGCCGGAAACAAAAGCGTTCAACCATCTTTGATACAACGGATTCATGACAGCGGGATCAACGCCGGCTTTTCTCCAACTTCCTTCCTGCAAACGGGGCCCACTTTCCCAAACTGTTTTTTCAATCGTATTCTCTAACAGCGTGTCCGCTTGGTCGCAGGGCATCCCATTCAGCCGGACATCATTGAGCGCTGCATAGATGCCGGCTGCGCTTTCAGCATCATACCTCTCCTGTTTGCGCGCGGCAATGCCGCAATTTATCGCCTGCGTTTCAAATACTTCTCCCGCTAAATCGAATGCGTCTTGCCCGCAATGATCGGTAAGATCGCGAACCAAAGCCGCTTCCCGAACCTCCGCCAAAGTAACCTGCCTCTGCAGCCAGCCATGAATATTGGCGCTGTCAATTAGATCCGCCAGATCGCCATCAAGCGGTGGGCTGCCGTAGGCTTCCCAAATACCGGCCCTTAATTCTTCTGCAGTTTCACCGCACATTTCATAAGCTTTGGCGTATAGCAATTTTTCCCGTTCATTCACTACTTCGATTTTTTGGTACAGCCAATAATGGATTGGTCCCAAAAATGCGCTCATCTCACGATCTCCTTCAAAGTTCTATTTCTATATTACTTTATTTAAAGCCGGAAGCAAATCCGCCAAATTCAATCCATGGATCCCTGCCGCTTTTTCGATTTCTTCTCCCGTCGCCGACGGACAACCGAGGCATCCCATTCCAAACGAGCGTAATACGGGGATCGTCTGCGGATAAACTTGAATGATCTCTCCGATAATGCTGTTTGCAGTAATTGGATCGCCTGCAGCCATCTGCTTTGTGCCAGATCCCATGATCGCCGGTTCCTGTTTTTGCACAAATTCCTGATGATCGATTTGCGGCATCGTTTCATGATCATTATGAAACTCTTTGAGAATATCGGTGCGGAATTTTTCTATTCCAATCCGGTCTATAAGTTGTCCCAGTCTTTCAATTTCAGCATGCTGCCGATAATAATCGACTATAACGGCCACCAATCGCAGCACTTGCTCGTAATTCAGGTCAGCTGCAATCTCATTTGCCAGTCTTGGATGAGCGCCGGCAGTTCCGCCGGCGTACAAGGTCCAGCCTTTGTCAGTCCCCAAAATGCCGATATCCTTAATATAAATTTCCGAGCAGGAATTCGGGCATCCGGCAACCCCCATCTTCATACGGGAAGGCATCTCTTGTTTATGGTATAGGCGGTCCAATTCCAAACCCAGTTTTACACTATCCTGTTTCGCACGTTTACAAAAGGCTGTCCCTGGACATACCTTGATGCTGCGTACGCAATTCGCAGCTCCCATAGCCGGCTGCATACCAAGGTCCTGCCATGCTTTTTCGACATCTTCCGCCTGCAAATTCGTAATCAAGATTCGCTGCGCAGAAGTCACTTTCAAAACCGCCCCATATTTTTCTGCAACTTCAGCAAACCGGCGCATCAACTCCGGTTTGATAAAGCCTCCCGGCAAATGCGGCGTAATTCCGTAAGTTCGCTTATTATCCCGTATTTTTTGCAAGTTCGCATTTTTTGGCAACATCATATTCCCTCCAAAAGATCTAAACTATCGCAGTTCAGACTCTTAATTTATCTTCTGTTCTTATCATACGGCAATCCTCTGTTTCAAGCTGTGAGACATATCACAAGTAAACAATTTTTAGAATCAAAAACGACAAAAATCCGTCAGAATTATAATGACAGATTTTTGTCGTTTGCAAAGTCTTATTTTGCTTAGAACGATCCGATTACAATTTTTTCAACAAATAACTATTTTCAGGTAAAGCTTTTTCCCGGTATTACGGCTTCACACGGTACCGCTGTCTGACATTTGCCGCAGCCGTATCTTGGTTTGTACAATATTTTCATTTGTTCCATGTATTTCCAGCAAATTACATTGTCTTTCCCACTTTCATCAATGGCGTTAGGCGGACAACGTGGAATGCAGGCGCCGCATTTCGAACAATTTTCATCAATTTCGGTATAATAACGCGCGGTGGGCACAATGTCCATATCAACAACTACGCTGCCGAAGCGGCCCGCTGAACCCCGTTTTGTGATCATAGAACGACTGAGGCTAAAGGTTCCGAGTCCCGCAATGAAAGCGACGTGGCGCTCGGACCAGTTGCTTTTTAGGTCAACAACACGGAACCGGTTGTCAAGAATTGGTGCAACTGCCGCATAGCCAGCGTCTGTGAAAAGCTGCAGCAAAAACTGTCGAAGCGCAACATTCATGGCTTCTCCTTCAATGCGCCCATATAACCATTCATTTGCCGGCAGCCCGTTTAAGCGGTTGGCTTCCCTTACCTGCAGAGTAAACGGCAAAAAATAAGACACTACGCTTCTGGCGCCTTCCAGCCACTCTTGCGGAGTTTTATGCAATGGCCCTACTGCGTCATCCATCCGCATGCGTTCAAAAAGCGGATCATGGGCGCTCGCAACTGCAATCAGAGGAACATCAAAAATCCGCAAGTTCCCAAGGTCTTTTACCGTGTTCAAAGGATGATCCTGAAAAAACTTTTCCACCGCTACTGTAATATCATGTAAATTCATGGACATCATCTCCCGCAGAATAGATTGATTACACAATTTTCCCTTAATTTATATACTACATTAGACAAACGTTCCGAATTCCCTTTTCCATTTCGTATCCGCTTTTCGCTTAACATAAAATGTATAATTGATAATTTTCAGAATATTTGCAGGTATTTATTTGTGGTAACCAGAATCTATTACTATTCGTTGAATCATCAAGCAAGGAGTTGAGAAAATGAAAAAAATCAACCTCGCGTATGGAAAAACCGGCTTAGATATACTGGTTCCAGAAAACGCAACAATTATCGAACCGCGCCCTGTTCCACCTCTGGCAGATGACAAGGAAGCCGTTCTAAAGGCATTGCGTAATCCGATCGGGACGCCGCCGCTCAAAGAAATGGTAAAAACAGAGGACACCGTTGCAATTGTTATTTCCGATATCACCCGGCCTACCCCCAATTACAAATTAGTTCCTTGGCTGCTTGAAGAGTTGCAGCATGTTCCCCTTGCAAATATTGTAATCATTAACGGCCTTGGCAGTCACAGAGCGAATACCCGGGACGAACTGATCCAAATGCTTGGGGAAAATATTGTCGATACAGTAAAAATCATCAATCACGATGCCTTCAATGACCAGGAATTGCTGCACGTTGGCCGCAATACATATGGATCCGAAGTATATTTGAACAAAACGTATGTTGAAGCGTCATTCAAAATTGTTACAGGTTTTATCGAGCCGCATTTTTTTGCTGGTTTTTCGGGCGGGACTAAAGGAATTTGCCCGGCGGTTGCAGGAATTTCAACCATTCAGGATTTCCATAATGCCGTCATGATCGGGCATCCTAACAGTACCTGGGGCCGTATGGAAGACAATATCTTGCGCGATGCCTGCACACAGAACTGTTTTATGGCAAAACCGGATTTTATGCTGAATGTCACCTTGAACGGGCAAAAAGAAATTACCAACGTATTTGCCGGCGAAGTTATCGAAGCCCATCGACTAGGCTGCGAATATGTGAAAGCGCATGCGATGGAGGCAGTCGACCACCCGTATGACATCGTAATCACCACAAACTCCGGCTACCCATTAGATCAGAACCTCTACCAAACCGTTAAGGGGCTCAGTGCCGCTTCCCAAATTGTCCGGCCGGGAGGCAGTATTATCAGTGCGTCCGAATGTTCCGACGGTCTTCCTAACCATGGAAATTATGCAAAAATATTGCAAATGCGAAAGACGCCGCAGGAACTGCTGGATATGATCAATGATCCGTCATTCAGAGTCTTTGATCAATGGCAAGTTCAGGTGCAAGCGATGGTCCTCTCAAAAGCAGATTGCTATCTGTATTCCATGCTGGAAAAAGAAACAGTACGAAAAGCGATGCTTCAGCCGATTGACAATATAGACGAAACAGTACAGCAATTGTTGGAAAAATATGGCCCACAAACAACCATCGCTGTTTTGCCGTTGGGACCTCTCACAATTCCTTATGTCAAAAAACCACAGTAACAGGATTGCACACTTTTGCAGGATTTTTACGAAATGCACAGAAAATAAGTTATTGAAAACTATTCTATTCGTCTAGTTTTCTCATAATAGTAATTAACTATTATCATTTAAATATACTGCAGGCAGGAATCCTGTAATTACAGGGTTCCCGTTTTTTTGCAGGTTAGAGGTGCCATGATTGAGACTATATATCGCTGAAAAGCCCAGTATGGGCGCAGAAATTGCCAAATATTTGTCTGCCCCTGTCACTCGCAAAGATGGGTACATTACCACCGGAGAAGGTGTCGTAACATGGGGCTATGGTCATATTCTCCGCCAGGCGGAACCAGGTGAATATAACCAAAAATATGAAAAATGGCGCATGGAAGATTTGCCCATCATCCCAGAAGAATGGAAACTTCTTGTGTCCGCTTCTTGCAAGAAACAATTTACGATCGTCAAAAGGCTGATTGAAGAAGCTACTGAAATTGTTCATGCGGGCGATCCGGACCGTGAAGGACAATTATTAATTGATGAAGTTCTCGATTATGTAAAAAACGAGAAACCTGTCAAACGCATTCTATTGAACGCGCTTGATGAACACAGCATCAAACAAGCCTTAGCCAACTTACGCGCTAATAGTGATTTTTATCCTTTGAAACAATCCGCTCTGGCCAGATCACGCGCCGATTGGCTGATTGGCATGAATTTATCCCGGGCTTTTACGCTTGCAGCCCAGCGGGCCGGACACCGGATCACCTTGCCGGTAGGTCGGGTAAAAACGCCAACGCTGGCTCTTGTGGTACGACGTGAAAGAGAACTTGAAAATTTCATCCCAGCAGACTATTTTACTGTCAAAGCAGAATTTCAGCATGTCAACGGCCCGTTTACCGCTTACTGGAAACCGCAAGACAACCAGGCAGGATTAGATGCAGAAGGCCGTTTGGCGGACCAGCATGTCATGGAGTCATTAATCACAAAGATTACTTCCGCCGTGGAAGCGGCAAAAATTATTTCTTGCGAAACACAGGACAAGAAGGAAGCACAGCGTTTGCCCCTCTCCTTATCCGCCCTGCAAGTAATGGCTGGAAAACAATACGGTTATGATCCTCAGACCGTGCTTAATACAGCCCAAAAATTGTACGAAAAAAAACTGACAACCTATCCTCGTTCCGATTGCGAATTTCTGCCTGAATCACAGCGGTCGGATGCCGGCGCAATCCTTGGAAATCTGCGTACGATCCAGCAGGAAGAACTCGCTCTTTGGGCTGCCAATGCGAATGTAAAAATCAAAAGCCGGGTTTGGAATGATAAAAAAATCACTGCTCATCATGCCATTATTCCGACTGTGGAACGATGCGACTATTCATCTTTAAGCCTTATGGAAAAAAATATCTATCTGCTTATTTCTCAAGCATATCTCTCGCAGTTTTATCCCCCTTATGCCTATAGCCAAACCAGAGCGGAAATTCAGCATGCAAATGAAATTTTCATCGCCAATGGGCGCATTGTTACGGAAATCGGCTGGAAACAGCTTTATCTTGCGGATACGGAAGATAAAAAAGAAGATGAAGAGAAGACGCTGCCGGCCATGGCAACAGGAGATCAGGCGGATCTCCTTGCATGTGCGGCGGAAAAAAAGAGCACACGGCCTCCACAGCGTTTTACTGCGGGAACACTGTTAGCAGCAATGAAGGAAATTCACAAATATGTTAAGGATCCCGATTTAAAAAAACAGCTGAAAGATGCCAGCGGAATTGGCACGGAAGCAACTCGCGCCACCATTATCAAAGAATTAATCGACCGGGGGTTTCTCAAGGAAACTACAAAGAAAAAATATCTCGTTCCCACTGAAGCAGCGTATCTGCTCATCGACGCCCTGCCCGAAGAATTGACATACCCTGATTCGACCGCTCTGTGGGAGGCCATACTGCATCGAATGGCCAGCGGCGACGCAAGTCTCGACGACTTTATCCAGCAGCAGGCGGAGTTCACAGCCTCTATCTGCAGCATGGCAACCGGGCTGCAGATCGCCTTAAACGGCGAACATCCCTGCCCTCAATGCGGTCACGGCGTTTTGCAGCAGCGCAACGGGAAAAACGGAAAGTTTTGGGGTTGCTCGCAATATCCGAAATGCAAGGCCGGTTACGATGATCATGATGGAGCACCGCAAAAACCAAAATACGCCTGTCCGCGTTGTCAACATGGATCCTTGCGCCCTATAAACGGCAAAAACGGTGTTTTTTGGGGTTGCACAAAATATCCGGCTTGCCGGGCGACTTATAATGACAAGGAAGGCGCCCCGGATATCACTCCATCCGTTTAATTTTTCAACGGACAAATTGATTAATCGGTTGACCGGGAGATACCATAGGTTCAACAAGATCTTCCCTCGCAATATTGGCCACAATTACAAATGCCCGTTCGGACTGCAAGGCCTGCGCAAAGGCAGAGGAGAACTCAGCTGAAGTATTTGCGGTGGCTGCCAGAGCACCGCAAATATGAGCAAATCCAGCAAAGTCAAAATTCGCCAGGTTCGATTCTGTATAACGCTGCCGGCAAAATTCTCTTTGCAATTGACGCACCAGCCCCAATGCCTGATTATTAATGATCACGATAATTATTGGTAGTTCTGCATTTATTGCAGTATATAATTCCATACCGGTCATTTTGAATCCGCCATCACCTACAACCAAGACCGTTCGTTTATCCGGGCAAGCGAACTGGGCTCCGATTGCCGCAGGCACGCCAAACCCCATGGTACCCAAGCCTCCCGAAGAAATCCAATTTCGCGGAAGATCAATCTGCAAATGCTGTGCAGCCCACATTTGGTGCTGGCCAACATCCGTAACCCAAATAACTGATTGTCCCAATGTATTTCCCGACATATGCTGCATAATCCAGGGAGCATTCAAAGAGTTCGTGTTGTATTTTACGAAAAAATCCTTTTGCCAAGAAGCAATTCTTTCCCACCAATAGGAAAAATCAACGGTTGGCCGGTTTAAAAACGCGGCGTTCATTGCCAGTAACGTTCGTTGCAGGTCCCCAATAACCACAATTTCTGCCGGAATATTTTTGTTGACTTCAGTAGAATCAACATCCAAGTGAATAATGGTTTTCCCGATCGCGTACTTGCTGCAATCGCTTGTGACGCGATCACTAAACCGCGTGCCAACGGCCAAGATCACATCGGCTTCGCTAACCGTCCAGTTTGCTGTTTTGTGTCCATGCATCCCCGTCAGGCCAAGAAAGCAAGGATGTTTTGCCGGAAAAGCACCTAGTCCCATAAGCGTACTTACTACCGGGATCCGTAGCGTCTCTGCAAGTTTTTTTACCTCTTTCCATGTGTCCCCGGCTTTCATCCCTCCGCCAACCAACATGACTGGCTGTTTGGCTCTATGAATCACCTCTACTGCAGCCATTACCGTATCTTGGAAAGATGGCTGTGCCGATCGCTCCTTTGCAGGTATCTTTCCATTTGTACAAATCGCAGCAGTAAATTCACTTCTAGCCAGCATAATATCCCGCGGAACATCAATCAAAACCGGTCCAGGCCGCCCGCTGCCCGCGATATGAAAGGCCTTACGAACCGTTTCTGCCAATTCCGAAATATCTTTTACCAGAAAATTATGTTTTGTAATCGGCATTGTTACACCAATCACATCCACCTCTTGAAATGAGTCCTGCCCGAATAGCGTTGTAGCTACCTGGCCTGTGATTGCTACAACCGGTGAGGAATCCATAAAAGCGGTTGCCAACCCAGTCACCAGATTAGTAGCACCCGGCCCTGAAGTGGCGATACAAACGCCCACTTTGCCGGAAGATCGGGCATAACCATCGGCTGCATGCGCTGCGCCTTGTTCATGAACGGTTAAAACGTGACGTATCGGAGCATCATACAGGGCGTCATACAGCGGCAAATTTGCACCACCTGGGTACCCAAATATAATATCAACGTTCTGTTCCAACAAACATTTCACAATCATTTCGCTGCCTGATAACTGCATGGTCTGCCCCTCCTTCCAATCCGGCTCATTTTTTCTTAAGCCATGGCATCATTGCCCTTAATTCTTTGCCAACCTTCTCAATGGAATGCTCAGCCTTCTGTCTCCTCATTGCATTGAAAACCGGCCGGTTCGCCCGGTTTTCTAAAATCCATTTATTGGCAAACTGTCCGTTTTGAATTTCAGCCAATATTTTTCTCATCTCTGCACGAGTATCTTCCGTAATGATCCGTGATCCGGTCATATAATCGCCAAACTCGGCCGTATCGCTGATCGAATAGCGCATTCCGGCCAGACCGCCCTCATACATGAGATCAACAATTAACTTCATTTCATGCATGCATTCGAAATAAGCTGATTCCGGCTGATACCCGGCCTCTACCAACGTCTCAAACCCAGCACAGATCAATTCGGTAACCCCGCCACATAAAACTGCCTGCTCCCCAAACAAATCCGTTTCCGTTTCTTCTGTGAACGTAGTCGGCAGCACGCCGGCACGTGTCCCGCCGATCCCCCGGGCATAAGCCAAGCCAAGATCATGCGCATTCCCCGTACTGTCCTGATGCACTGCCAACAGGCACGGCACACCGTTTCCTTCTTCGAAGGTACGCCGGACCAAATGACCGGGTCCTTTGGGAGCAACCATAAAAACGTCCACATCAGCAGGCGGCTGAATCTGATTGAAGTGAATATTAAACCCATGAGCGAATACCAATGCCGCTCCTTTACGCAAATACGGCCCAACCTGCTCTGAGTAAACGGCCGCCTGTTTTTCATCCGGCAAGAGCATCACAGTCAGGTCGGCTTGGTTTACAGCGTCTTTCACTGTCGCAACGGCAAGCCCGTCAGAAGCGGCCTTATTCCAGGATTTGCTTCCTTCATACAGGCCTACTGTAACTTTGACTCCGCTGTCATGCAAATTCATCGCGTGCGCCCGTCCTTGACTTCCATAGCCAAGAACCGCTACATGCTTGTCTTTGATCATCTCCCAGTTGGCATCTTGGTCATAATACAATTTTTTCATAGTAATCCCCCTCTTTTTTTGCTGATTAAGCGCTCTGATGCGCGGGTATGTATATTTCTGCAGAAGTGACGTGATCATCTGCCACTTCTACAGTAACTACATCAATCAATTTATCTATATGCTGCAATAGCTGCTGTAATGCCAGCTGATTACAGGTAACAGTGACAATAATCCTCATATATTCCGTCTGATCCATCGTCATTAACAGACTTTCAATCTGGTAGCCGCGACGGCGAAAAACGCCCACTAATCGTCCTATTCCTTCTTCCTTACTTTGCAACACGATTTGAACAGTATGTTTCATCCCCAAAACGCCTCCCTCTTTCGCTGTCAGATTGAATTTATGGAATATAAAATCCGCTCCTGCCATGCGATAACCGTCGCATAGCAGGGGCGGATTTTATATTCCGCGGTACCACCCTGCAATTATACTCTTCCCGCCAGCCTCCGCGGGCTATCCTTTAACGCAGGATTTACGCTTTGGCTTACACACCAATACAGAACAAAACTTACTTGGCTGCATTGGCTTCAGCGAAGAGCTCCAAGGTGACTTGAAATAACTGCACCGCACCGGTTCACACCAACCACCGGCTCTCTGCAACGGGTTAGACAGATATTCCGATCCTAGTCATCGCTACTGTTTCTAAAATTATATTTTTTCTAAAAGCATAAAAGGCTCTGCGGAAAATTCCTTACCAATCCTGATAAGAAACTTTCCGCAGAGCCTTTTATACTCACGGTGTAATGCAGTTCATTCTGCATTCGGCATTGCTCGGCCCAAACCCACTCATTGATAGCGGCGGAACCCTAAATGCCCTTTCTCAAAATTATTATATTCATCTGTATTTTGTATACATTATTACACGAAAAACAAGCAATGTCAATAAAAAAGTTACATTTTAAATGCTATTTTTATTAAAAAACATTTTAAATTGTATACTTTTATAATTTTCTTCAGTTCAGAAGAAAACTTTAGGCGGTTAACGAACAAATTGATTAATGGACTGACCCGGAGATACCATCGGGTCAACAAGATCACCTGTCTCAACATTGGCGACAATGACAAAAGCCCGTTCAGATTGCAGGGCCTGCTCAAAAGCGGATGAAAATTCGGATGGATTAAATACTTCGACTGCAGAAGCGCCACAGGCATGAGAAAAGCTGACAAAATCAAAGCGCGACAAAATCGTTGCAGAATAACGCTGTTGAAAAAACAGTTCCTGCCATTGACGCACCATTCCCAATGCCTGATTATTAATGATCACAACAATCAGAGGTAATTTTGCATTAATAGCAGTATATAATTCCATGCCGGTCATTTTGAATCCGCCATCGCCTACAACCAAGACCGTCTGTTTATCCGGGCAAGCAATCTGGGCCCCTATTGCCGCAGGCAAACCAAACCCCATCGTTCCTAAGCCACCTGGAGAAATCCACTCGCGCGGGGTGCCAATCTGCAAGTGCTGCGCAGCCCACATTTGATGTTGGCCGACATCAGTAACCCAAACGACCGATTTTCCCGCTATGTTCTCCGACATATGCTTCATCATCCATGGGGCATTCAATTGGCTTGCCTTATATTCGATAGGAAACTCTTGCCGCCAGTTGGCGATTTTTTTTCGCCATGCTGAAAAATCAACGGATGGACGCTGCAAAAACAAGTCATTTAACGTATTTAACGTTTGCCGCAGATCTCCAATAATCATAATATCCGCCGGAATGTTTTTACTCATTTCGGCAGGGTCGACATCCAAATGAATAATCGTTTTCCCCTGTACGTATTTGCTGCAATCGCTAGTGATACGATCATTGAACCGAGTGCCAATTCCCAAAATCACATCCGCTTCACTAACCGCCCAATTTGCAGTTTTATGCCCATGCATTCCTGTCATCCCCAGGAATCCGGCGTCCTTTACGGAGAATGCGCCAAGACCCATAAGCGTACTCACTGCCGGGATACCGATGGTATCCGCAAGTTTTCGTGCCTCTTCCCATGTTTGTCCTGCTTTAATTCCTCCGCCGACAAGCATAACCGGACGCTCGGAATTGCTGATTGCGTCAGCGGCACTAATCACTGCCTGCTGGTAAGAAACATCCGTCGAAGCGTTCTCCTTCTCGAAGGAAAAACCAGGAACAAACTCACCTTGAGCTAACAATATATCTCTCGGAACATCGATTAAAACCGGCCCGGGCCTGCCACTGGCCGCGATGCGAAATGCCATGCGTACAATTTCCGCCAGTGAAGAAAGATCCCTAACCAAAAAATTATGCTTGGTTACCGACATCGTCATTCCAACAATATCGATTTCTTGAAAAGCATCCCGCCCCAAAAACGATGTCGCTACTTGGCCCGTAATCGCTACAACCGGTGAGGAATCCATAAAAGCGGTTGCCAATCCGGTGACTAGGTTCGTAGCCCCAGGCCCCGATGTGGCGATGCAAACTCCTACTTTTCCACAAGAGCGGGCATAACCATCTGCCGCATGCGCTGCGCCTTGTTCATGAACGGTTAAAACATGACGTATCGGAGCATCATACAGTGCATCATACAGTGGCATAATTGCGCCGCCCGGATACCCAAATACCGTATCAACATTCTGTTCCAACAAACATTTCACAATCATTTCGCTGCCTGATAACTGCATGGTTTGCCCCTCCTTCTAATTTGGCCCATTTTTTGCTGGTTAGGCGCTTTGGTGCGCCGTTATATATCTTTCTGCAAAGTTGGAGTGATCATCGACCACTTCTACGGTAACTACATCAATCAATTTCTTGACATAGTGCAATAATTGATGCTCTGTAAGTTGATTACAGGAAAAAGTCACAAGAATTTTCATATCGTCTGCCTGATTTATTGACATTGACAACTTTTCGATCCGATACCCACGGCGACGAAAAACGCCGATTAAACGGACTAATCCTTCCTCTTGGTTTCGTAATGAAATCAGGACTGTTTGTTTCATGCTTGACTCCTCCTTTTCTTACTAGAAAACCCCCGCCCCTGCTATGCGCTAAACCTCGCATAGCAGGGGCGGGGGCTAAATCCCGCGGTACCACCCTGCAATTATACTCTTCTCTCCGGCCATCACCGGCTATCCTGTAACGCAGGATTTACGCTTTGGCTTACACACCAGTACACATTGTACTCGCTTCAGCAAAGAGCTCCTGGGTGATTGAAAATAACTGCGCCGCACCGGTTCGCACCAACCACCGGCTCTCTGCAACGGGTTGAACAGTCATTTCGTTCCCAGTCATCGCTTACAATTTCTTTTGTAAATTCGAAAGGCTCTGCGAAAAGTTTCTTACCAATTCCGATAAGAAACTTTCCGCAGAGCCTTTTGTGCTCACGGTGTAATGCAGTTCGTTCTGCACCCGGCATTGCTCGGTCCAGGCCCACTCAGTAATAGCGGCGGAACCCTAAATGCCCTTTCTCAAAATTATCTTGTTCTTTCTGTATCTTGTATACATTATTGCATGATAAATAAGAAATGTCAACACAAAAGTATACATTTTGTTCTTATTTAATTCAAAATCAGTCTTATTAATGTATACTTTTCCAGTAATTTATCCTTTGCACCATTTTATGACGCTCGAAGCCCAGGTCAACCCTCCGCCGAAGCCTACCAATAAAATTGTATTGCCATTTTTTATTCGTCCGCTTTTCACCGCTTCATCCAATGCAATGGGAATCGAGGCTGCCGAAGTATTCCCATATTTATCAACATTTACTACTACTTTTTCCATCGGAAAACCCAATCGCTTAGCGGCGGATTGAACAATGCGAATGTTCGCCTGATGTGGAACAAAACAATCAATATCGGCTGCAGTAAGTTTTGCATTTTCGAGCGCTTTGTTAGCAGCATCGCCCATGATCTTAACTGCAAATTTAAATACTTCTTTTCCGTTCATATAGATAAAATGCTGCCGTTTCGCTACGGTGTCCAGCGAAGCAGGCAGGCGCGACCCGCCGGCAGAAACCTTTAATAAATCACCGCCCGAACCATCCGATCCCAGATGAATGCCAAGAATTCCGCAGCCTGGCGAAGTGACTCCCAACACAACCGCACCGGCGCCATCGCCAAAAATCATGCCTGTATTACGGTCTGTCCAATCCATGATCCGCGACAACGCTTCAGCGCCAATGACCAAAACTTTCTTGTAAAGTCCCGTCTGGATAAACTGGCTGCCGACCGCAAGCCCATAGACAAACCCCGAGCATACTGCAGTAAGATCAAAGGCAGCAGCATTGACGGCTTTCAAATTATTCTGTACCAAACAGGCTGTGGACGGGAACGACATGTCCGGTGTAACAGTAGCCACAATAATCAAGTCCAGTTCATCAGGACCAATTCCGGCATCTTCCAATGCCCTCCGTGCCGCTTCAGTGGCCAAGTCCGAAGTAGCCTGATCATCTGCAGCGACACGCCGTTCGTGAATGCCTGTACGCTCGACAATCCACTCATCGGATGTATTCATTATCTTTTCCAAGTCTTTATTCGTCACAATTTTTTCTGGGATATACGAGCCTATCCCTAAAATCCCTGCTTGATTTTTATTCATAGTATTAACTCCTTTTTTTCAATTCAGTAAGTCATATTTTGTAAATTTTCTGCTTAACTATATACTATTATAATGTTAGGAGTTAATTATATAACCAGACCATAACACCAGTCAATATATATTAAAACCCATTTTTTGAACCATTTACCAAACTTAAGTTCATTACAAATCATCAAACTTTTCTTTGTCGGCATATCAATTCTCTTTGTGCCCCGAATGGGGTATTGCGGGTTCTGCAAAGGATAAATGATAAGAGGTCAGTCAAAAATAAAACAGAGAAGCCCGCTTGACGGAGTTCTCTGTAAAAACAACGCTCAGTTTCGCAAAACACCCTTTATAGTACAAAATTACCCTTCAAAAATACCGGAGTTTGTTTTCCGTTTGCCGCTGTCCCGATAATTTCCATATCCTCTGAACCGATCATGAAGTCAACATGAACAAGAGAATCATTTACGCCGATAAAATCCAAGGCTTCTTTGTTCATCTCTTCGTTGCCCTGAACACAGACCGGGTAGGCTTTCCCCAGCGCCAAATGGCAAGACGCATTTTCATCAAAAAGGGTATTCAAAAATACAATACCCGATTCTGAAATTGGCGACTTCTGCGGCACCAACGCCACCTCTCCAAGGAAACTTGCCCCGGCATCGGTTTCAATCAATTTCTTAATGATTTCTGTATGCTTTCCGGCATCAAATTTAATAATTTTGCCATTCTCAAACTCGAACGACATCTTTTCAACTAAATTGCCATTGTAGCTCAGCGGCCGCGAACTTGTCACAGTGCCGTTCACTCCCGTTTTCTTCGGCAGAGTAAAGACTTCCTCCGTTGGCATATTGGCAATAAACTCGACTCCAGATAAAGTGTGTTCAGATCCGCCAAGCCATACATGACCCTCAGGGAGTTCCACATGCAAATCTGTCCCTAAAGAATTTTTGAAGTGAAGGAATTGAAATTTACAAGAATTTAAAAAATCCAATCTTTCTTTTAAAACTGCTTTGTGCATCTCCCACGCTGCAACAGGATCATCCGTATCCACGCGCACCGCCTTTAAAATGGCTTCCCATAGCTTCCCGACTGCTGCTGTTTCCGATATTTCGGGAAAAACTTTGCTAGCCCACGAGGCTGTCGGGATCGAAACAACACTCCAGGCGTTTTTGTTGCACATCAAACTTTCTCTGAATGTCTGCAGAGCAGAATTTCGGACCCTCTGAGCTTTTGCCACCAGATCCGGGTTTACTTCTTTCAAAATTTCAGGGTCGGACGCATCGATCGTTAAAAAAGCGGCTCCTTGCTGCATATAAAACAGGTAAAAATCTTTTTGCCACTGAGGAAATGTCTCAAAAACCGCTTCGGGTGCATGCAGATATCTAAGCTTGGAAAACAATTCGTCGTTCCAGTTCATAACTACATCCCTTGCACCTTCACGATAAGCAGCCTGAGCTGCCATCCGGGCAAAAAAAGCGCACTCAATCGGAGACGAAATGACCAATATTTGATCTGGTTGAATATTAATTCCTGTTTTTACAATTAATCGGGCATATTTTTCAAAAGCAGCCGTATCCATAATAAACTCCTCTCATCATCCTTTTAGCAAATTACAAAAATATTGTCTGCAAAGATAACGCCAGCAATACACAGGCCGCTACAGCAGCAACCGCACGCAGCGACTTTAAGAAATCAGCCTTAAAATAATCTACCGTTACCAAAAGGCACAGATGCGCCGGCGACATCATCTGTCCGGCAAATCCAGCCACATATGCAGTGACAGCGGCATTCACATCACCCGTTGCAACAGCAGCTGCGAACGGAAAAGCAATCGCCACATACCCTTGAGAAGCTCCCGTAAGCAGGCCCGCAATAAATCCAATCGTGCCGATAACAGCCAGCACCGGAATGCCTGAATTTTGCAGCACGGATGCAACATCAATCATGACACCGGTTTGGCGCAGCATATACTGAAAAAACAAAATAGCGATAATTCCCCATAATAGTTTTTTATCGAATGCATGCTTAAACATAGCAGCAAGAGAATCCGATGCTTGTCGTAATACAAAAACCATAGTGGCAACAACCACAAGCATCGATAACGCAGGATTTACATCAAAACCAACGACCAATAGCAAATTGCCCAAAATCGGCCCCAAAGCTAACAAGAAATATTTATATTGTGCAGAGGGAGTTAAAACGGCAGCGCTGGGTGCTCCCTGTACTTTTCTTTCGCTGCGCAAAGGGGTAATAAAATAAATCCAGCCAACTGCCAGACTGATGGCCGATACCCAAAGCATATGACTAATCAAAGTGCCCAGAGGCACTTGCATAATTTCACTGCCGACCAATAGCGCGGGTATAATCGGGTTCGTGCATTCCCATAAATGCCGAAACCAGTAATTGATCGCTGTCTTGCGTTCCGGGGAAAGTTGATATGGCTTTGCCGCCGCTTCAACCAACGGCGCAGAAAAAATCGCTCCGCCAAGCGAAGGCAAAAAACCCAAAAAAGCCGGCATTAAAGCCAATAAGACTTTATCGCTTCTGAATAACGCCCGCGAAGCCGTCATCAAACCATCAATAATTCCGCTCGTCCGAAGCTGAAATTCCAAGCACATAACCAAATAAAGCGCCAGCAAAATTTCCCATGTGCTGGGAGTCAATAACAAGTTCTTCAATGTTATTTCCAAGGTTGCCTGTTGCGGCGAGGACAATAAAAACAACAAGCCGGCACCTGCAAACATGGCATTGCCTAAATTTACCCTTTTTTGCAAAAGAATTACTACTAATGCCAATGTTACTAAAATTTTCAATACCGCGATCATACAGTTTCTCCTTTTTTCAACCGAAACGTGTTCACATTATAAATTACATTTCATTATACACCTCGTGTCAAACATTGTCTTTAAGAAATGATGACTTGCTTCCGGTAGGTTTTATCTTCCGGCTGTGTGGAAGCTAAACTGGCGTTTTACTAAAAAATAGATTTGATTTTCGTTGGCAAAATCGGTATTATATAAGTATGCGTTAGCACTCTGTTCATTCGAGTGCTAATAAAAAATGCGATCAGGAGGATTGACAATGACCCAAGAAGCAACAGCCAAAGTGACCCGCGAATTTCAAGCGGAAACCAAGCAATTGCTTGATTTGATGATCCACTCAATTTATACGCACCGGGAGATTTTTTTGCGTGAACTTATTTCCAATGCATCAGATGCGATTGACAAGGTTCGTTTCGAATCATTAACAAACCAGGATCTGTTAGAGGGAAACCAGAACTTTGAAATTTTCATCATCCCGGATGAAAATACACATACCTTGACTATCTCAGACAACGGAATGGGCATGACCTACGATGAGGTAATCGAAAACATCGGCACAATCGCAAAATCCGGAACAAAAGCTTTCCTGGAAAAATTGAAAGAAGCGGGTTCCTCTGCCGATACTGATTTGATCGGCCAGTTTGGCGTAGGGTTTTATTCCGCATTTATGGTGTCCCAAAAAGTGACCCTGCTTACCCGCGCCCCCGGGCAAACGTCCGGTGTTCGCTGGGAGTCTACCGGTGATGGAACGTACACGATCGAAGAATGTGATAAGGAGCAGCGTGGTACAACCATTATTCTAACGCTGAATCCGGAATATTATTCCGCTGAACATCCCGAAGAAAACTTTTTAAATACCTATACTCTTGAAAGTCTAATCAAAAAATACTCGGATTATATTCGTTATCCAATTAAAATGAACTTTGTCACAGAAGAAAAACCACGAGATGCCGAGGGTAAAATCATTGAAGATGCGCCGGCGGTTCAACAAACCGAAGTCCGCACGTTAAACTCAATGACTCCCTTATGGGTTCGCAACAAGAACGAAATTTCCACTGATGAATACAACGACTTCTATAAGGATCTTTTCCATGATTGGGAAGCTCCCATGGAAGTCATTCACTCAAAAGTGGAAGGCGTAGTCGAATATGCCGCATTATTATTTATTCCGGCACATGCGCCTTTTGATTTATATCACCGCGACTTTACCGCCGGAATTCGCCTCTATTCCAGAAACGTCTTTATTATGGACAATTGCAAAGAACTCTTACCTGAATATTTACGTTTTGTCCGTGGTCTGGTTGACTCTCCTGATTTTTCTCTGAATATTTCCCGTGAACTGCTGCAGCATAGCAGTCAATTAAAACGGATTGGTAAAAACTTAGAAAAAAGCATATTGAAAACTTTAGAAACTCTTCTGAGCAAAGATCGTGCAAAATACGAGGAATTTTGGAAAGAATATGGGAACGCTTTGAAAAGCGGCGTATATGCAGACTACTCCAGCCGGGATAAACTGCAAAACCTGTTACTTTTCCCAACTTCACATAACGCTGATGCTTTAACTACCCTGGAAGAATACATGAACCGCATGCCGGAAACTCAAAAAGTAATTTACTATGCGACCGGCAAAGACCGTTCTTCTGTTGAACGCTTGCCGCAAATGGAACTCTTGCGCGAAAAAGGCATCGAAGTCATCTATCTCTTTGACCGGGTTGATGAATTTGCCATTGATTCTTTGGGCCAGTACAAGGAGAAAAAATTCCAATCCATTAGCAGGGCAAACTTGAACCTTGACGAGATTGAAAGCGCGGAGGAAAAAAAGGAGACAGAGGAACTTGCCAAAGAAAAAGATTCTCTGGTGAAAGCAATCAAAGAACATCTGAAAAACAAAGTCACAGATGTTCGGATCAGCCGTCGTTTGAAATCCAGCGCCGTGTGCCTGGTAAGCGACGATGCCGGCATTAGCCTCTCCATGGAACAAATTTTATCGGAAGTAAACAAAAGCATGTTTAAAGCCAGTCGCATTTTGGAATTGAATCCAAATCATGAAATCTTTACTGTCCTAAACGATTTATATGAGAAAGCCCCCGACTCGGAAGCCTTCAAAGATTATTGCGACCTGTTGTATGGTCAGGCGCTGCTGATGGAAGGGATCGCTCCTGAGGATCCGATTAGTTTTGCCGGCAAGATTGCAAAGCTAATGGCACACAAGCAATAAATAAAAAATCCAGGTCCAAAGGATCTGGATTTTTTATTTATTGCACCTTTTCTAACAGCAAAAAACTATGTATGATATAGGTATGGTGTATCGACTTCCCCATAATCAGCTGGAAAGAAAATGTCTATTCCCATTCGCAAAACAATCTTAGGGTGAATACCGCAAACAAAATCGCCAAGGAGAGTTGCTATGCTAAAACGTGTCGCCTGTCTTTCGCTTATCGTTTTCTTGTCCGTTCCCGTATCTTCCTTTGCTTATGAAGCAACGATTACCAAGCTAAATCCTCCTTCCCCCATCAAATTTGAACTGCATGATAAGACCATCTTGGATCTTTCGATTCTCGGTTCTCCGATCGCTACAAAGGAACAGTGCATGACGTATTTGCTGACGAGAAATCCACTTCCTTACCTGTCCGTCTCACCGCAGGAACTGATTGATCTCTTTTATGAAGAAGGCTTGCGCGAGGGCATCCGTCCGGATGTTGCTTTCGCACAAAGCCTTCACGAAACCGGTTTTTTTAAATATGGCGGAGATGTTCTTCCATCGCAAAATAATTATGCGGGGTTGGGCGCAGTTGGACACGGCGCAAAGGGCATCTGGTTTCCGGATGCCCGCACCGGGATCAGAGCCCAGATCCAACATCTAAAAGCGTACGCATCCACAACTCCCCCCTGCACGCCAATCGTCGATCCAAGATACGATTTGGTTAAGCGGTCTACGTCGTTCGGCAATTTAAAAACCTGGGAATCCTTAAATGGAAAATGGGCTGTTCCCGGAAAAACATATGGGCAAATGATCCTGACCATCCATCAACGGATTGCTGCAACAAACCCATAATTCAATCACATGCAAATGCTATTCAATTATGCAAGAACGGCATGAACCTCTTGTACTGCAAGGTTCATGCCGTTCTTATTCTTATTCTATTTCCCGGGCAATGATTACGGTTTTACAGTGGCTTTAAACATTTGCTTGCCGTCTTTCAACTCAATAATAACCGCACTTTTTACTGCATCATGAGTAGCATTCAGTGTAGTTGCCCCGGTGATTGCCGGATAGTCTTTGGTCGCGGCCAATGCTTCGCGAATCTTTTCCGGTTCGGCGCTGTTAGCCCGTTTGATTGCATCAATCAACACATTAGCGGCGTCATAACCAAGAACTGCCATTGCATCAGGAGCTTGTCCATACTCTTTTTTATACGCTTGTACAAACGCCTGAGCAGCAGGGCTGGTATCCTCAACAGAATAATGGTTGGTAAAATAGGTATTATTCAATGCAGCCGCTCCGCCAATATCTGTCAGTTTCGGAGAATCCCAGCCATCTCCACCGACAATCGGCACAGTAATTCCCGTTTCACGAGCTTGCTTAACAATTTTACCTACTTCTTCATAGTATCCAGGAACATAGATGACATCTGGATTCAGCGCTTTTACTTTTGTTAAGATTGTTTTGAAATCCTGATCCTTTTGTAAATAGGCCTCTTCAGCCAGAACACTGCCGCCGCCTTTTGTGAATGCATCCTTAAAGAACGCAGACAGCCCTTTACTGTAATCACTGCTGTTATCCACCAAAATGACCGCTTTATTCAGTTTCAACGAATTAAGAACAAAATTCGCTCCCACCGTTCCTTGGAAAGGATCTATAAAACAAACACGGAAAGTATAATTTTTCACTTTGCCGGTCGCTTCATCCACAGTTACCTTCGGGTTCGTCGCACCTACAGCGATGAAGGGAAGCTTGCTTGCTTCAGCCACGCTGGAAGCTGCAATCGCATTGGAACTGGCGAATATCCCGGTTACTGCTACAACTTTGTCTTGCGTTGCTAATTTCGTCATCGCATTTGCAGACTCAGAAGGTTCGCTTTTATTATCAGCAACAACCGCCTGCAGTTGCTTACCGAGAACACCGCCTTTCGCATTGGCTTCTTTGATTGCCATTTTAGCGCCATTTGCTGCCGAAGTTCCAAACGTAGCATTCCCGCCGGTCATCTCATTCAGAACGCCGATTTTAATGTCTTTTGAAGAAGAACCGCCGCAACCCGCCAAGGCTCCCGCCATGAATAGAACGGCCATTGATACAACCATCATCCGAAAAATACTTTTCATCAACCTTTTCGCTCCTTTTTTATATTGATCCACTACGCAATCCTTCAAGTGGATTCTCCACCTCGCCACATTGTTGTGAAACGGCCACCAAAAAACATAAAAAAGAGCCGAATCACATGGAGATTCGACTCTGAACAAATAAAGTAACCTGCCTCGCAGCAGTTACTGTGTTCGCCTCTGTCCTTTTGCCTGAGAGCTTTGTCAGCAATTCAACATTGCTGTATTTCACCTTCGGCGCCCTTAAAGAGTCTCTCCAGAGATCCATCCATTCACGGTTCTGCCTGATCAATCAGGCGCCTGAGAGTTTTACTCCTTCGGCGGACCATTACAGCCGCTCTTCCGCAAACATCATTTGGAAACATATGTAGTTGTAGAGAATACATTGAAAGCAATTCCCATTATAAACGAATATGTGTATTTATTCAAGGCAAACGCATAAAGTACTCTGCAAATTTATAAAACCCGGCTTGCGCCGAGCTTTTATAGCGATGGCGCAAGCCGCAGGTTGCACTTATGTCACAGAAAATAGTTGTATTTTCTGTAAGACCAAAAATTTTACATTGTAATTTTGTCCGCTTGATATACAGAAAGGTCTGATTTTGCCGCCAGCAATTCCTTCGATTGCTGCCGCCATTTCGCAATATGCGGCGTAGTAAAATGCTGTTCAAGCGCCCCCTTATCGGTCCATTCCTCAACAAAGACACATCGATCATTTTCGAATGGATCGTCGAGCAGGGAATAACTGATGCAGCCTGCTTCTTCCCTTGTAGCAGCAATCAATTCTCTTGCCGCGGCTAACAACTCTTGTTTTTTCTCCGGTTTTACTGTTAACTTTGAAATCACAACAACCATAATTCGTTCCCCCTAATGAAATTTTTCAACTTTATATTATTTCTATAAGATACACCCCATTCCCTGTAATGTGTTCTTGTTGCAAGAGTTGACCCTATAAGGATAATAGCCTAGAATAGAATAGAATAATCGGTTTCACAGAGGAGTCTTGGATATGCACTTAAAATCAAGTCTATTGCTATTGCTCACGGCGGCCATTTGGGGGTTTGCGTTTGTGGCGCAGCGCGTGGGAGCAGAATATATGCCGCCATTTGCTTTTAACGGGTTTCGTTTTGCATTGGGCGCCCTTTCATTGCTGCCGGTCATGTTTTTCTTGAAGAACAGTTCATTAGCCGCAAAAAAATCACCTGCCCAATCAAGAAAAAATTTGTATATCGGCTTACTCGCCGGCGGGATTTTATTTGTTGCCGCTTCCTTGCAGCAAATCGGCCTCATCTACACGACAGCTGGAAAAGCAGCATTTGTGACCTGTATGTATATTGTGCTCGTTCCCATTACCGGCGTATTTCTAAAGCAGCAAATTGGTCTCAATACTTGGCTGGGATCTATCCTTGCTATCACCGGTTTGTACTTTTTATGCATCAAAGAAAGTTTAACCATCTCTTGGGGAGACGTTCTGGAATTGATCGGTTCCTTTTTTTGGACAGCCCACATTTTGCTGATTGACCGTTATTCCCGAGAGCTGGACACGTTAAAACTCGCTTTCTATCAGTTTATTACTTGTTCAGCACTAAGCCTTATCACTGCCTGGGCGTTGGAAACTGTAGCGATGGCTAACATTTTACAGGCCATGATTCCACTGCTGTATGGCGGGATTTGTTCGGTCGGGATCGCCTATACATTACAGATTGTCGGCCAAAAAAATGCGCCGCCGGCAAGTGCGGCCATTATTCTCAGCATGGAAACTGTTTTTGCGGCAATCGGCGGCTATCTTCTCATCGATGAACGTCTTGGTCCTTGGGAACTTGGCGGCTGCGCATTGATGCTATCCGGCATGCTGCTATCGCAAATACAATCGGTAACTCCTGAAAAACCGGAATTGGAAACCGAAGTGGAGCTATAAAAATGCTGCGATTTTAAAAATCGCAGCATTTTTATAGCTCCGTATTATTGAGATAACAGTCATCATTTCCTTTCATTCGATTTTTCGGCAGGAGGAATAATCAAGTCCAACGCACCATCAATAAATTTATCTATTGGGCTCAGTTCGTGGTTCACCTGCATCCGGATCAGCGTCCCTTCCCAAGTCGTATATAAAAATTCTGCCAAAAAATCGGCATCTTGGCGAGAAGATATTTCACCGATTGCTTGACCTTCCCTGATGCAATCGGCAAATAAACCTGTCCATTTGTCAAACTCCCGCTTCAATGCATCCCGCATCTGTACGCTATGATCAGCGACTTCCGTGGCTAACTTGGCAACCAGACACCCTCGCTCACAGCCATTTTTTGCATAATAACTGCGAACTCCCAAATAATAGGCCCGTATTCTCTCTTTTGGCGAGTGCTGGGTATCTAATAACTTATTACGAATGATATTGGCCAACTGCTCGCCATAATATTCAATGATCGCCACTCCAAAAGCTTCCTTCGATTCAAAGTAGTGATAAAAAGATCCTTTGGGCACCTCCACCTCTGTCAGAATTTCCTGGATCCCAACTGCATGATAACTTTTCGCCAACATTGCCTTGGCGCCTGTCTGAATCAGTTTTTGACGTGTTGTTATTTTCATAGCTTCATAATAGACCAGTCGTCTATAAATGTCAATACATATTTTTCAAAATTCACAGTTCTACCGAACCGGTCATTGCAGGAAAATAAGCATTCCACAGAGAAAATGAAGCAATTGGAAGATTATATTTGGTTGATTTTCCAAATATGCTATTAAGAGGAGTTTTGTGATTATGGCAACTGTTCATGTCAAGTATTTGGGCGGACTACGCACGGAAGCAACACATCTGCAATCCGGAAATAAAATGATTACGGATGCCCCTACTGATAACCAAGGCAAAGGAGAAGCCTTTTCGCCAACCGATTTGCTGGCTACAGCATATGCTGCGTGCATATTGACAATCTCGGGAATGGCTGCACTAACTCACGGCTTTGATCTCAACGGAACGGAAGTCAATGTTACGAAAGTGATGGGAACAAATCCTCGCCGCATTGTTGAATTGAATCTGGAAATCACTTTGCCTCATGACAATTACAGTCCTAAACACAGGAAAATGATCGAACAAGTAGTGCATTCCTGTCCGGTTCACAATAGTCTTCATCCTGAAATTAAGAAAGATATCAAATTTATCTATCGAAACCAATAATCAAACGCTGCCTATGTGAATCAATCAAAATCAGGCCAACGCCTTTTAAGGTGTCGGTCTTTTTTTCAATCAAACTTGCATCGGCTATATGGGTAAATACGTTTCCAACTCGCATTATCCTAAAAAAGGTGGTACTCTGCATGAAACTGACATCATGGAATGTAAATGGACTCAGAGCCTGTCTCAATAAAGGCTTCAAAGATTTTTTTCACACTGTCAATGCGGATGTTTTCTGCATTCAGGAAACAAAGATGCAGCCAAATCAAGTGGAAGTCGACTTGGGCCAATATGAAGCATACTGGAACAGTGCGCTTAAAAAAGGTTATTCCGGCACCGCTGTTTTTACCCGCATTAAACCGCTGTCTTTCAATTATGGAATGGACATGCAGGAACACGACCAGGAAGGAAGGATCATCACGCTGGAATTTGAACAATTCTTTCTGGTCAATGTGTACACGCCTAATTCACAGCGAGAATTAGTGCGTCTTGACTACCGCACAAAATGGGAAGATGATTTTCGCGTTTACCTGAAAAAATTAGATGCCGATAAACCGGTCATTGTGTGCGGCGATATTAATGTAGCCCACCAGGAAATCGATATTAAAAATCCGAAAAACAACAGACGAAATGCCGGCTTCACTGACGAAGAACGCGGAAAAATGACCGTTCTCCTTCAATCCGGATTTACGGATACCTTCCGTTATTTATACCCTGACAAAAAAGATGCTTACACTTGGTGGTCCTATATGATGAAAGCACGAGAAAAAAATATTGGTTGGCGCATCGACTATTTTCTCGTATCCGACCGTTTGCGCCCGAAGATAAAAGATTCTGTCATCCATTCGGAAATTTTTGGCAGCGACCACTGCCCCATCAGCCTGGATATTTTTTAACCCTTTTTGTGATCAACATCACATCCAGGAAAACGCTCTTCCGCTATACTGTCATTAAAAGGTGTTCACTAAAAAGGACAAATATAGAGGAGGCGTAGTTTAATGGGAATGTTTTGTTATCAATGTCAAGAGACTGCACGCGGAACCGGCTGCACAATGCGAGGTGTCTGCGGAAAAACAGCGGATGTTGCCAATTTGCAAGATTTATTGATTTATACGTTGAAGGGGATCGCAATTTATAACGCAGAGGCCAGAAAAGCCGGAATCGCCAAGTCTTCGGTGGATCAATTTATCATGGAAGCATTGTTTTCAACAATCACAAATGCAAACTTCAGCAAACAGGACTTTGTTGCTCAAATTAAAAACGCGCTGGCAGTTCGAGACAGCGTAAAAGCCGATCTTCTGAAAGCCGGCGCAGCGATCCATTCTGATTTGCATGACAGTGCCATGTGGTTTGCCGACTCAGTGGAAGATTTTGAAACAAAGGCTGTTTCCGTAGGCATACTGGCAACAGAAAATGAAGATATTCGTTCCTTACGTGAACTTCTGACGTATGGGATTAAAGGAATAGCTGCTTATTCCGCCCATGCCCACGTGCTGGGCTACCAGGAAGATTCAATCTTCGCCTTTATTGAGAAAGCGTTAATCGCAACGACCGACAATAGTCTCGGTGTAAATGAATTGGTCGCATTGGTCATGGAATGCGGAAAATTCGGCGTCGACTGTATGGCGCTGTTAGATAAAGCCAATACAACAACCTATGGCAATCCGGAAATTTCAAAAGTGAATATCGGCGTAAGAAACACCCCTGCGATCCTAGTCAGCGGTCATGATCTGAAAGATTTGGAAGAATTGCTGGAACAAACAAAGGGAACCGGCGTTGATGTATATACACATGGTGAAATGCTGCCGGCCAATTACTATCCTTCCTTCAAGAAATATGACAATTTAGTGGGTAACTATGGAAATGCCTGGTGGCTGCAAGATAAAGAATTTGAAACTTTCAACGGACCGATATTGCTGACGACCAACTGCCTCGTTCCACCAAAAGATTCTTATAAAGACCGCGTCTATGTGACAGGCGTTGTTGGTTTCGAAGGCTTAAAGAAAATTGCCGAGCGTGTTCAAGGCAATACAAAAGACTTTTCAGCATTAATTGCCCATGCAAAACAATGTCCGCCGCCATCAGAACTGGAACATGGCGAAATCGTAGGCGGATTTGCCCACAATCAAGTTCTCGCTCTGGCTGACAAGGTAATCGATGCAGTGAAAAGCGGCGCTGTTAAACGGTTCTTCGTGATGGCCGGCTGCGACGGGCGAATGAAAAGCAGAGATTATTATACCGAATTCGCCAAAAACTTACCTGGCGATACAATCATCCTGACAGCCGGTTGTGCAAAATACCGTTATAACAAGCTGGCTCTTGGCGATATTGGCGGCATTCCCCGGGTGCTTGACGCCGGACAATGCAATGACTCCTATTCTCTCGCGGTAATTGCCTTGAAACTGAAAGAGGTCTTTGGCCTTGACGACGTTAACAAACTCCCTATCTCTTATAATATCGCCTGGTATGAACAAAAAGCGGTCATTGTCTTACTAGCCCTGCTTTACTTGGGCGTGAAAAATATCCATCTAGGTCCGACATTGCCTGGGTTCTTATCGCCCAATGTAGCCAAAGTACTGGTAGAAAATTTTGGCATTGGCGGTATAACCAACGTGGAAGATGATATAAAAATGTTTATGGCATAAATACTATGCGAAACGAAAGAACCAGTTGCGGCCAAAATTTTCTTTGGCTGCAACTGGTTCTTGGCATTAGATCAACAATTTTTTTTGCGACGCAAGCGAACCAGTTTCAAAATTTCAAACCAGGCAACGCTCATCCCTCCTGCCAAAAAACAAATGATCACATCAATCGCGTGCAGTTCGGCAAATTTAAATAAATTCCGCAAAAAAGGAACGTAGAGAACGAGCCCCACAAACAGAACCGCGCCGCCTGTCACCCACCATAATACCGAATTATGCGACCGCAAGCCTCCCAAGATTGTCTGCGACCAAGAACGATTAGCAAAAATTAATCCCAAATTACCTACGATTAAAGTCACAAAAGCTAACGCCCTAGCCTCATCTTCACCGCGCTGCAGATAGAGCGAAATGCTGAATACAGCAAAAACAACCGCAAAAACACTGATTCCCTGTCCAATGCTGATCATCACCATTTCTTTATTAATCAATGTGGCTGCAGCTTTGCGCGGCGGACGTTTCATGCTGTCTCCCTCCGCCTCCTCCGCTTCAAAAACAAGTGCGCACGCCGGATCAATGATCATTTCCAGCAGCACGACATGTGCGGGGAATAGAACGAGCGGCCAGTCAAGAAACAGTGGGATCAGCGATATGCCAACAATCGGAACGTGAATGGCCAATATATAAATCATGGACTTTTTAATATTGTCAAATATTCTTCGTCCCATCGCTATCGATTGCACAATGGAAGAAAAATCATCATTCAGCAAAACCAGCGAGGCTGCTTCCCGCGCCACATCAGTACCGCGTCCGCCCATAGCAATGCCAATATGCGCGGATTTTAATGCCGGTGCGTCATTCACTCCGTCACCGGTCATGGCAACAATCTCACCAGTTGCTTTCAGGGCATTCACAATTCTTAGTTTTTGTTCAGGAACGACCCGGGCGAAAATGCTGATGCCATGAATGGCTTCTTGCAGTTGCGCATCGTCCATTGCGGCAAGTTCTGAACCGGTCATGGTTCCGCCCCCCGCCATCAATCCAATGTCCCGGCCAATACTTTGCGCTGTACCGGCATAATCGCCGGTGATCATCACAACTCGTATACCGGCGCCATAACACTCCTGAATGGCATCCGGAACGCTGGAACGAACCGGATCAGAAAGACCGACCAGACCCAAGAAATCGAAGACGAAATCATGCTGTTTCCCCGGCAGCACCGGATTGGAAAATTCAGCCTTCGCAACTCCCAATACGCGCATCCCGGCATTGGCCATTTTTTCAATTTTGAGCAGCAAGTTTTGCCGCTGCAAATCACTATAATGACAAAGATCCATAATTGCCTCAGGCGCTCCCTTACTTGCAATCATATAACACTCGCAATGAGGGGATTTCCAGACATGTGAAATGGCTAGAAGGTCCGGCAACAAGGGATATTCCTGTTCGAGGGTCCAATCAGCGTGCAGATGTTCCGTCTGTTGCAAATATCGTTCCCCGAGTTGCTTAAAAGCTTTTTCCATCGGCTCGAAGGGATCGCGCTGACTGGCTAAAATACTGAACTCCACAATCTCATGCAACGCTTCCGGCAGTTCTTCTTTGTCCAAACCAATATCATAAAATTGGTTATTGGTAAAAATCATTTTTACTGCCATGCGGTTTTCCGTCAATGTCCCCGTTTTATCGACACATAGTACGGTAGCCGCCCCCAGTGTTTCAATTGCGGCAACCCGCCGGGTAAGCACCTTCTTTTTTGACATTCGCCATGCGCCAAGCGCTAAAAAAACGGTCAAGACTACAGGAAACTCTTCGGGCAGCGTAGCCATAGCCAAGGTAATTCCCGCCAGTATCCCCTGGAGCCACTCGCCACGCACAAAACCAAATACTGCGACCATAACCGTACAAAGGGATAATCCAGCAATGCTCAGGCAAAAAACCAGCCGCCTTACCTCTTTATGCAGCAAGGTATCTTCCTGTTGCAATACTTGCAATGACCGGCCGATTTTTCCAATTTCCGTTTTTTCTCCTGTCGAAAGAACCTCCGCAAATCCTTGTCCCTGCACAACTAACGTTCCGGAGTACAAAAATGGCGTATCATCGCCGCCGGGTTGCTCCATCTTCTGAATGATTTTAACAACACGTTTCCTTACAGGCATCGATTCGCCGGTTAAAAGGCTTTCATCTACCAATAAGTTCATGGCATCCAGCAAACAAGCATCGGCCGGAACCCGATCCCCTTCAGCAATAAAGACAACGTCGCCGCAAACAACCTCCCGGCCTGCAATCCGTTGATTTTGGCCGTCTCGTATGACCACAGCCCGCGGGCTGGATAAGTCGCGCAACGCTTCCAGCGCCCGTTCCGCTTTGCGCTCTTCGTTCAGAGTGATCCCCATCACCAAAAATACAAAACCCATGAGAAGGAGCGCTTCTTCCACATCCCCCAGCATCAGGTAAATAAGACCTCCGCCGATCAGCATTAAAAACATGGGCTCACACGCAACTGTAAAAGCGATCGCCCAAAGACTGTGTTTTTTTTCTGCAGGAAGTTCATTTGGCCCGTTTTTCAACAATCGGAAACGAGCTTCCTGCGAAGAAAGTCCGTTTATGGCGTGAGGATCAAAATGACTGTTCATCGCAATCCACTTCCCTTCCCATTCATGAAACGTGCAAAAAAACCGTTATATGTTGCAGTATGCTAAATTCAATGCTATTCTTTTTTTAAAGGTTAGATACTGAAGGAGGAAATGTGTATGAATAAAGATCTTTGGGACCGGTGCGTAAACTTTCACGGGCATGAATGTCCAGGCCTCGCAATAGGATTTAGGGCCTGTGAAATAGCCAAAAACAAATTAAACCTGAGCTTCTCAACGGATGAAGAAGTTGTCTGCGTTAGCGAGAACGATGCCTGCGGGGTGGATGCGGTACAGGTGATTACTGGCTGCACCGCCGGCAAAGGGAATTTATTGCATAAAGATACAGGAAAAATGGCTTTTTTATTTTTCAACAGGGAAACCGGAAAAACGGTTCGTCTAATATTAAATCAACTTCCAGCAACAATGAATAGAGAAGAACGACAGAAATATATATTGGAAGCCCCGGAGGATGCTGTATTTACAATTGGCAGGCCGAAATTCACCGTTCCGGAGTATGCCAGAAAATTCAATACGATTGTTTGTGAACAGTGCAAAGAAGGCGCTGCTGAACATAAGATTAGAGTCCACGATGGGAAAAAACTGTGTTTGGATTGCGCCCCCGATTACGAAATGCATTGGTAACCGAATTACGTTCTTTATATCTTAGCCACCAAACATGAAAATCCCTGCTGGACGAATGCGGTCATGGGGACGGTTCTGTTGACCAGACGCAGCCTGGTCAACAGAACCGTCCCCATGACCATATCAATGAAAGTTTCTATATCCTTTCGAATATATTTTTAAATCTTATTTGATCCGGCAATGCTTTTTTTAGCGGCTTTCATATTAGCTTTAGCAGCCTCAACTTTGTCAGCTCCCTCATTTCCATGAACCAGATTCTTTATGAAGCCACAGGAACCGGATGCGGGTATTCAGTCGACCGGTATGCGTTCATCCGCCCACCAGGCGGGAGGCGTTGGCTGAATAGGCTTATAAGCCATACTCGGCTCCCCAGGGGTTGGTGGCAACTGATCCGACACCTTTGCCTGACGCGCAACCACGGCTTCCTTTGTAATATTGAAGACCGTCAAATCCTGAGTCTGCACGACCGGACCATCATATACCGTTCTAAGTTCGGAATCAATCATAGGGATCACTTCAACCGAAAGAAGTGTGTGATAAAGCCCGGCCATGCGCGGTTTCACAAGGCTGAATACTTTGCCGGCGGCCTTCGGTGACGTGTGCGCGGCATTCAATGCAATCGTCGCCCTTTCAATGGAGAGGCCTGACGCTGCCGCAAGCGCTGCCGCTGGCGGGAAACATTCATGAATAAGCAGATCGACGCCGCCTTTACTGGCTTTCACAAGCGGCCACGATGCTAGCGTATCTCCCGAAAAGACGAATGACAGACCGGAAAAATCGAGACGATAGCCGACGGAACCGCTGAGCGAATGGACAACGGGAAATGCTGTCACATTCACGCCATTTTTCTCATAAACCACATGCGTTTTTCTGAAATCGAACTCGGACGCCACGATCTTCATGCTTTCCGGGTTGATAGGACCGCTGCTGGCTGCGGTGTCCCAGGCGAGCGCTTCACCGATTGCTTGGGCGAAATGTTGCGTGCCCAGCCGAGGCTCGGTCCCGCTGGGTCCCCACAAATAGACTGGTCCGTCCGCCCGGCCGACTTTCGCGTAGCTCCCGACGAGCGTGAGCAGGTCGCCCATATGATCGGCATGCAGGTGGGTCAGGAACACTTTGTTGAGCTTGTTGACCGACAGTTTCAGGCTCGCATAGTTGGCGAGAGAGCCGCTTCCGAGGTCGAAAACCAAGATGTCGCGCTCAGCGTTGCCGACTTCGACGAGGATGCTGGCCGAGGCCTGGGCGCGCGTCACCCAAGGATTGCCGCTTCCGAGCACCGTTACACGAAGCTCTCCGTCCTCGAGCCTCTCTTCACCAGGTATAAACCGCTCGGCGTACTCCCGTCGCGGTGTGCCGACGACCGGAGTCAAGGTAATCGCCTTCGTTCCACCTAAAAACACCGGCGCCGACAGGGGCATGGATTCGTTGTTCGTCTTTTCGTTCTGCGCAAACCCTACGGTAATCATCGTGCTACACCGATCTCAATCAATAATGTTAAAAAGACTGCCCTCTTCATTCTCTTCATCATATCTCCTTTCTCCTTTGGATGTCATGATTGCCATATTCGTTTCACGAAGAAATTTTGGATCAGGGTTCAATTCCTGATTTTTTTTGGTTCAACGTCGGCAGTTGAACCAACACTGTTAAAAATAACTGTATTTCGGGCATTTAGCGATTTAAGATAACGGACACATCCATAAAGTCGGAAAAGCCAGCTTATCGAAACAAAACTATTATCGAAATCCTGGAATGCTGGCCAATATCTCCAGAATGGCGCGTGTGGACGTACGCGCGAGTCCCCCCAAAGCGGAGAAATCACAGCAAAGCAACAGTCGCTCTATGAAGCAATGGAGGTGAAAATTCCCTCGTTATAAATTCCGGGAACTTAGGTTATAGACCCTTGTTGCCCGGGAATGGCGACAGCTGCTTTGAGCCATTCCCGGGCACCCTTCTCTAGGCGGCTTACTGCCGCATCATTGCAACCCTAAGGTCTGTTTCCGTATCCGGAATCAATTCTCCGGACATATCCAATGTAACCCGCTTGATGGTACCGGTGAACGTAAAGGCGTCGGCGTATTCCTTCGGCGCCACGCGATCTCCGCCGTCATAGCCGCAGCTCAATCCTTCCGTGCTGAACATGTTCAGTACAGTATGGGGCATCGCAACGGCACCCACCAGTTTCCCGTTGATGTAGATCTGCCCATTGGCAGGAACACCGTGCCCAATTGCAGGATCCGGCTTGCCTGTCGGCTCAAATTCGTAGCGCAGCGTAACTTCGCCTTCCGGAACTTCTTCGTTCGAAGTGAGTTTGAAGTGATCGCGTCCAAGGAAATTGTAGATGAAATGCAGTTTTTTGTCCTTGACAAAGAACGTGTAGCCGCCACCTCTGCCTCCTTGCGCAAGCAGAACTCCCTCCGCGCCGCCTTGGGGAATCACAGTGTCAGCCGTAATACTGAACGGCCGATTATACAGCTTCGGTGAGGCGGCAAACGGCACCGGCGAACCACCGGGGTAATACACAATCTTGTTGCGCGGCTTGGCGATTGTCGGACGTTCTACATTCAGGCGCGAAAAAACATCCCCATCGATAGGCAATACGTTGTACTTGCCTGCCTCAGCCCACCAGCGACCGATCATCTCAATCAATTTGTCGCGATGCGTTTCTGCCAGGTTATAGGTCTCGGAGTAGTCTTCCGCGACATGATACAGTTCCCAGTCGTGGGACTCGATATCGACGAGTATGGCATTGTCAATAGGGGAGCCGAACTTCCGGTTTTTCTTGGCCGCCTCAGCAAAACTCGTGCCTGGCCATGGACAAACCGCGCGCCAGCCGTCATGATAGATGGAACGGTGGCCGAACATCTCGAAGTATTGTGTAATGTGGCGGGTCGGCGCATCTTCCTGGTTGAAAGTGTGGGCGAAGCTCACGCCTTCAATCGGCGCCTGAGTCACGCCGCGAATGGCGGCCGGCGCTTCCATTCCCAGTGCCTCCAAGACCGTCGGCACAAAGTCTATGACGTGGCCGAACTGCGGACGCACTTCGCCATGGGCTTTGATCTCTTTCGGCCAGCTGACAATGCAGGGGTCTGTGGTCCCGCCGCGATAGGTCTCACGTTTCCAGCGGCGGAAAGGCGTGTTGCCTGCGTTCGTCCAGCCCCAGGCGTAGTGGTTGATTAAATCGGGGCCGCCAATCTTGTCAAGCTGCTTAAGGTTCTCTTCCAACGTTTCTTCAAGATTGTTGAAAAAGAACATCTCATTGACCGAACCTTTGGGTCCGCCTTCGGAACTGGCGCCATTGTCGGAAATCACGACGATCAGGGTATTGTCCAGTTCGCCGAGCTCTTCAAGGAAGCTGATAATGCGGCCAAAGTGATAGTCTGTGAAGCTTACGAACCCGGCGTACACTTCCATCATTCGCGCATAAAGGCGTTTCTCACCCTCTGACAAGCCGCTCCACTCCGGCACATCCGGATCGTGCGCCGACAACTGCGTGCCCGGGGGCAGGATGCCCATCTTCAGCTGCCGCTCATGGACAATCTTGCGGTATTCGTCCCAGCCCATGTCAAACTTGCCTTTGTACTTATCCGCCCACTCTTTGGGGACGTGATGCGGCGCGTGGCCAGCGCCTGTCGCATAGTACAGGAAGAACGGTTTTTCCGGCGCGTTGACGTGTGCATCCTGGATAAAATCGATTGCCTTGTCAGCCAGATCGATACTGAGGTGGTATCCTTCTTCCGGTGTAGCAGGCTGCTCAATCGCATGATTGTCATATACGAGCTCTGGGTACCACTGGTTGGTATCGCCGCCCATAAAGCCGTAGTAGCGTTCGAATCCGCGTCCCAGCGGCCAACGGTCATACGGGCCGGCAGGCGTCGAGTGCTCCGGCGGCGTCAAGTGCCACTTGCCGACGCAGAAAGTATTGTACCCTTTCTGCAGGAGCATTTCGCTGAGCATTCCTTTATTGAAAGGCAGAATGCTATTATAGCCGGGATAGCCGGTGGATGTCTCCGTAATGGATGCCATTCCGACCGAATGATGATTACGCCCAGTCAGGATGCAGGCGCGCGAAGGGGAACACACGGCCGTCGTGTGCATGTTCGTATAACGCAGACCATTGGCTGCCAGACGGTCCAAAACCGGGGTTTCTACCAACCCGCCGAAACTCGACAATTGTCCGTAGCCGACATCGTCCCATACAAAAAAGATCACATTAGGCGCTCCCTCGGGCGCTCGAAGAGGATCCGGCCAGGCCGGACTCGATTCCTCAGTTGTTCGGCCGATAACGCCGGTAAACGGGTTTCCATCCAAATAGGTCTTGACTGGTGACATGAAAATCCCTCCTTGTATCATAATGTTCGGGAAGCATGGAGAACCTTGGCTAATTCTCCGCTTTTTTCCCGCTAAGAAAACGGAGATACTGCCAGCAGAAAACAAGGGGGATCAGTCCTTCCCAAAGCATTTCATCGAATGATCTCTCTCGCCCTGCAGCAATCGCGAATGAGTGAGTTTGGCCCCACCTCCTTTCATCCCCGGTTACTAAAACAACAAGTCGAACAGTTTTTTCAGCAATTCTTCCAGCGGCATCATGGTCAGAGCCAAGGGCAGTACCGGAAAGATCGTCAAGACCGCGATCTGCAGGATTGCCTCCTTGGTAAAAACCACGATGCCCATCGTTTTCAGCACGCCGAAGCTATTGCCGATATCGGCAAGGGACTGGATGTCTGCACTGCCAATCAGCAGCTCGGTTTCCGGCGCGCCCCCGCGCAGCCATTTCTCATCGAATTCGCGCGTGTAACGTGCCGCCAATGTTCCATACTCTCCAACACCCTTGCGCCTGGCTCGTTCAAGCTGCGGCGTAAACACCAGAAGCGGTCCGAACAAAATGCATGCGTGAAATAGGACAACAAGCGCAGCTTCCACCATGAAGTCCGGCAGAGTGGCGCTGCGATAGAAAATGCGATTAGCAATCAGCCCCGCCAGCAAAGCGCCTTGCGCCATCAACAGCGGGGAAAAAGTGATTGGCAGACTGCCAAAGAACCCTAACCCGCCGACACCATCAGGATGCGTGGGAACGATACTTAATTCAATGCGTGATACCTGCCAGAGAAAACGCGCCCAGATGAACAGCCGAAAATACCAACGCAACAGAAGAAACTGGAAGATCGGCAGGCTCACATACGCAAACCAGCGTCCAGCCAGAGAAAAACTCGAGCCCTCTGCGCTCAGTGGAGAATACCACGTCGTTGCATCAATGGCAACATACTGAGGCCACACAAATGTAACGCCAAAGCCATACACAAGGGCGATCATCAGCACCTCGGCAAGCATTGAATTGCGCAGCCGCGAGGCGGATGCCACGGCGGCATTAAATTGCTCCAGTGCAGTGTCAGGAACCAACCGTCGTGTCAGGAATTGATTTATCATGGGCGACATGCGCCGATGCACGATCAGCTCGGCTGCAATCAACAGCGGCAGCGACACCAGAAAACGAATATGGAAATCAATATCCCACAGGAAAGGAAGCGTGACACTTCCGCCCGTTAATCTTCCTTCCAGCGCCGACAGCAGTAAGAGAGGCAGCCAGCAGAGCGACGAAATCACGAGGACACGACGATGCAGAAACGACAATACGTCATCAGACAATTTCGTCCAGCACAGAAGTTGATAGAGCGGCCCTCCCTGCACCAAAGAAAAGCCCTGCTGATCCTGAAATATACTTTTATCAGAAGCGCGTCCTTGCGATTTCATGCGTTTCTCCCCCTATCCCTTTGCAAAATCGTCTTCGATCTATTTACGGCAAGATTGTAACGCAGAAACCATCCTATGGCCTAGAGCTTTTTTGACATGCTGACGCTGAAAACGCTGCAATTTGCGTTCTTGTAGCTCCCTTGCACGGTTCCGGCCAACGGCCCACGGTACTGATTGACCGGCATATCTCCCATCCAGCCAAATGAATAGGCGAAGTTGACGGATGTGGTTGGATTAAGGATATGCGTGGCCCCCAAGCCCAGTTGCCAGACTTCACCCATCGGTACGGTTACGGTCCTATTTACATCATCAACCGCGCTGGTGTCGTAGGATATACCGCAAGATAATATCCATTTCGGGTCGAGGCGATACTGCACGCCGATTGCGCCATGCCAAGTGTCATTGTAGTTCATGTTCTTAACGAGACTGGTCGGGTTATTGGAATCGACAGAGATCCCGGCATACCCGAACTTGGACCAATTCTGCCAGCCGACATTTCCCATAATGGACCATTTGGGATTAATCTCGTGATAGTAGCTAAGCATCACCTGTTGGGGAACCGTTAGATCGATATGGGTTTGAGAATTGAGCAATCCACGGTTTGCCAAGATCGTTTGGAGCCCGGGGCCAAGGTTACTCCATTCGTTCGTATCGGCAAAGTTTAGTTTCACTTGACTGTTGTAGGTGAGTCCCATTCGGGTTTTGGGGTTAAACTCGTACATGAGGCCGATATTTCCCCCGACGCCCCACGCCGAGTCTTTAATCTTCAGCTGTCCATCGCCAAGACCGTCAAGAACATTGTTGACCGCCACCTGGGATTTCAGCATTCCGTACATCACATTGGCGGCTAGCCCCACCGAAAAGTGTTCATTCGCCCGGTATGCCACAGCTGGGGTCAGGGACATCCCGAGCAGGGCGCCTTCTTGAATATAGTACCTTCCGACCCAATTGTTGTCATAGTCCAGCATTGAGCCGAAATTGCTGTACATTCCAATGCCGTATTTTACTTTCGGCGAAGCGGTTTCAACATAGAAGAAACTGCCGCCAGGTACCCAGCCGATCGGCTGTCCGCCATCATTCCCGCCTGCAGTGCTGCCCGAACCTGGCGTAAAACCAACATTTCCATAAATCATCTGCCCGCCATAGAGCATTTCACGATTTCCCAGCAGCATCATGCCGGCGGGGTTGGTTGCAATCGTTCCCGCATCTTGAGCCCGAGCGGCGCTTCCGGCAGCGGCCAATCCAACATCCGGAGTTGCGAAATTATAGGTGCCCAGGCCGCCCGCCTGAACCGTTACGGTAACAAAAATGGACAGCATGCAGATAAGAGTGATTGTACCAATAAGATGTCTTTTCCTCATCCCCCTCCCCCCTTCCAACAGTATTTCCTGTATATGGTATCCAGTCCTATTACAGCATCGTCTATCCCAAGTCGGGCTTAGATCGACTACCGTATTGCCTGCCCTCATTTCGTTGGGTCATCTACAACTTTGTAAACCACGTCGGAACCCTCGTATACAGGAACATAATAATTGGTCCCATCATACAAGTATTCGGTCTCATGGACGACCACCGTAGTTGAGTTATCCGGTTCATCAGCCAGGATCGCCCCGATGACGAGTCCGGCAATGAAGGCTCCTGCAACCTGTTCGCCGCTGTAATGATCATCGTAATAATACCCTCCGTGATACCCTCCGTGATATGCAGGCGGCGGGTAGTACCCAGGGGGCGGAACCCGAGCCGGTACTCCATAATCTCTGTCCACATTGATGTTTACATCATTGCCGATATTGACCTTACTGTCGTTAATGTTCGTGTTACGGTCGCCGTCCGGACGGTCTGCCGGGCGCTGCGCAGGACGGTTCGCTGCGGGCGGGGTAACACGGGTCGCTCTGGCAGCCTCTACCATGGGCAGTCCTATCCCCAGTATCATTATTGCGGTCACCAGACCTGCCGTAGCGTTGCGAAAATTCAATCGAAACATTTTTCAGCTCTCCTTCCCATATTTTGAAGTTGACGCTGCTTGATCATCCGGTTTCAAGAAGTCTATCTTTTTCATTCCGGCTTTTGGCACAAAGGTGGTCCAGCCATCCGGCAATTTCGGCGACAAGGACCAGTCTGTGATCACGCAGGTCCAACTGGGCATGGCAGGATCACTCTTCGAAGTAAGCACTATTTTCCGTGGGAAAGGGGTAGGTCCGTCTTCGATCCAAAGCTGTATATTAAGTCCCTCTTTGGCGAAGGCCACGTGGCGGCAGGGAATGCCCCCTACGTTGGACAGACCAACGTAGGCCGATTTGGTGACGTCGGTGAGAATATTCGCTCCGAACTCGCTGCGCGCCAAGTCGAGTACCGGCAAGCGAATGCCGTATTCTTTTTCGGCCTTATCCAACGTAGCGTCAATCGTAGAATAAGCCTCTATTACTCCATAAACGCTCTTGTTCGCATCGTAGACTGTAACGGATTTTCCATCATAGAGAACCTGCTTGTTCTGAAGATCGCCGTTCACATTGAATTGGAATTGGCTTGGACGCTTCACGTAAAAATCAAACTCCGCCGAATATTGGATCTTGTTGTTTTCTTTATATACCTTGTCGTAGCTGATTTCGCCGCAAATATAAAACTGCGGCAGAGACCTGATATAGTCAGTCATAAAGCGAACCAATGACTCAGGATTCGTAGCTCTTTCTTCCTTCAAAAAAACGATGGGAGTTTGGTTCTCTTCCTGTGCGGCCAAAACTGGCTGAACCGTTAAAACCATAAACGCCATTGCGATCAGGCCGGCAATGATTTTTAGTTTCATACGAACCTCCTTATATTTTTAGATTTGTTTACGCTAAGAAAAGGTTCCCGCTCAATTCAATGCCATGAACACGCTATTCATGTTTCCGCTTCACTCCCGCAGCCGTGCTGATCCGGGTAACAAGGCCACGGAGAAGCAAATAGGGGACAATCGCCAAGGCTATGGCAACAATCAGCGCATGAAGCGGATATAACCGCGGCAACTCCAGGAACTGGTATGCAAGATCCAGAGCAAAGGCCAGCAGAAAGACTTTGGATACAGATTTCCAACCTTCACGCAGATGTTTTCGCCGCTGATCCGGTTCGCTGAACAAAGACCAAAAATAGGGAGTCCGCCCAACTTTCGCATCGGCAATGCCCGCTTTGACTGCGAGCAGCGTCGCCATGACAGGTTGTAATAATAACCGAAAATGCAGCGGACCGTCTACCCGGCCCAGCAGCAATTCCCCCAATCTGTTCAACAGATCCTCCATCTGCAAGCCTCCTCCAGTTTTTTTGAAAAAATCTCTAACCCGTGCGGATCAGTTCAGACATGTATTTCGTAGATGGATCGGCAGGAATGAAATCAGAACTTATATCCGATAATAAATTGCCCATAATCGCCCTTCGCACGGTGCTCCTGATCTACGTCAAAGATCCACTTGGCAATAACGGAGAGATTCCCTTTATAAGCAGGGGGTGTCCAAAGAATAGCCGGCCCGATGCCAAGGGCTTCGCCTTTGAAGCTTCCCAGTAATGCACCGCTGCCGCTGTCACCGGAAAGCTGTTTATAGTAGTAGCCTTGAACACCTATTGCATAGTGTTGTTTGAAATAATGATGATTCAGGGCAAAGTCAACATGGAACTCGTTGCCTGACTTATAATTGGTTGAGTTGTTCTCCGTATTGAACAAAATGCCGGGCGCAATCGATACTTCATCCCCCGTTTTCATGTTTACCCAAGTCATTGCGTAAGTGGTATCGAAACCCCAGTAGTTCTTGCCGGCGTTCGCAAGCTTGCCATCTGTGTACGCACCGATCGGAACATAGACCGATTGAGTCACCTTATGATGGTAATTGCCATTTTTCCAATACAGAGAAGCTGAAATCATCCCATCACCAAGTCCGTCGCCGGTTTGAGATCGCGATATGGAATTTGCGGTTGCGTTAATATCCACTTTCCCATAGGCAAAAGCAGCGCCTAACTGCAACTTGGCGTCACCCATTACCGGTTTATCATAAGTATAGAATCCACCCACATAGTTGTAAAAAGCATCCACTTTTACATTCAGGTTAACACGGCCGCCTAAAACCGTCTTGTCAACCTTCCCGCCGAGAAACAACATCTGGTTAGCGGCCAGCCAGCCGGGATGTGGTTCCAGGGCTGGCGCAAAGGTTGCGGAAATGCCAGGAAAGTAGTAACTCGATCCCCCTTCTGTGGCATAGGTCGTGTGCTGTCCTGCAAATAAGAAACATACCAATAATAAAACGATAATCGCCATGCGCTTCATAGAGATTCCTCCTTTTCGCTCCTTGAAATTTTTATCTTTCCCATAATTTTTTTATTTATTTTTAAAAATTCCCCCTCTTCTCAATGTTCAAATTATTGCTGCCAGACGAGTATTACAAGGCCCCTTTTAGCAGGCTCCTGATTAGCTCTAGCTCTTATTTTCCGTGTTTTTTAAATTCATGATGTCCTCAGCCAACCTGCCCGTTCGGATCAGTTCAGACATGTATTTCATAGATGGATCGGCATGAATGAAAAAGGATTTGTAGGCTTCACACAGATAATTGAGACCCGGTTCTCCGTCAACCGTATCAACAAAGCGGTTCTTGGGACATTCGCCGTTGCAGACAAAGAGAAAATCACATTTCCGGCAAACCTGCGGCAGGGTGTCCCGTTTGTCACGACCGAACTTGCGCTGTTTTTCAGAGGCGATGATTTCGGCCATCGGTGTCTGCAAAATGTTGCCGAGGAAATAATTCGGTTCGACGAAATGGTCGCAGGAATACAGGTCGCCATTGTCCTCTAACGCCATACCCAGGCCGCAGGTAGGCCCGAAGATACAGACGGTTCCTGCCATTCCCAGCCAGCCAGCCAGCGCACCGTCGAAATTCAAAACAAACGTCCTTCCAACATCCCGCCTCACCCATTCGTCAAAAATTTCTATCAAGAAGCGTCCATACTGCGCCGGCCGTACGGAGCGGTCCGTCACCTGGCTGCCTTCCTGATATCCGGTCTCGTTGTCCCGTTCCACGATGGGAATGAACTGGATGTAGGGTGTACGGGCCTCATCCCGGAAAAAGCGATACACTGCCATCGGGTGATCGGCGTTTTTTGAGTTGACGGTGCAGAGGATATTGAACTCTACCTTGTGTTTCTGAAGTAACCGGACTGCCTTCATGACCCGGTCGAAGGTTCCCCGTCCCCCCTTGTCCTTCCGGTAGGTGTCGTGAAGTTCCTTGGGACCATCAAGGCTCAGGCCAACAAGAAAGTTGTTGGCGCGAAAGAAGCGGCACCACTCGTCATTAAGAAGAATGCCATTGGTTTGGAACGTGTTCTCGATCACAGTGCCCGGCTTCTTGTTTTTTTTCTGGAATTTTATGGAGCGTCGGAAAAAATCAAGTCCCATGAGAGTTGGTTCTCCACCCTGCCAGGCGATCGTTATCTGTGGCACCTGATGAGCGGCAAAAAGTTGCGTGATATAGGCGTCGTGCACCTCGGCAGACATATGGAATTTGCTGTCCGGATAGAGCTTGTCTTTCTTAAGGAAGAAGCAATATTCACAATTGAGGTTGCAGGCTGCACCCGTCGGTTTGGCCATTACATGGAAGGCCGGCGGGGCATTTGTTCGAGAAATAAACGGATCCTGTTTCAAAATATCCTCCATTCTGCGGCGGAACTACATCCACTCAAGCGTTTTCTTCGGAGGCAGGAAGCAATCTTTTCATCCTGCATCCATTCCATTCATACCAATGATCACTTTTTCGAAACTATCGGAAGATGATCAGGAACGCCGCATATGCTACAGCTCCCGATAGAAAAGGAATGAACCTGCCTTCCTCGCCTTTGGGCAGTTCCACAATGCCGGTCACCGACAATACCCCGCCGCTGACAAAACCAAATAGGAGCATCACGACGAATTTCGGCAACTCGACCATCGTCCCCACCAACCAGCCGGCCAGACAAAACGCGGCGAGCACGTACCGGCCAATACGGTCGTAATCTTCTTTATGCACATCCCGAAGACCAAAGCCAATAAGACTGAAATGCATACTCATCGATACAGCATAGAGCAACCGGGAAATCTCTTCTTCCGCCAGAGACCGGACAAGCAAATAGCCGATTAGACAGATATACCCGCCATAGCCCAGGATTTGTACCCAAAACGCCACTCGATCCCTGTTTTTTTCTGTGCTCCCGGTCGGCAGCGGCCGCATCTCATCCAGGCCGTAGAAGAAAACAAATCCCAGCATCATTGCCAAATTTATGCCATAGGCGCCCTCATATGGCAGAAAACTTTTCGCTTCATGGTGAAACATCATGGCGATCGTTTCAATCTCCGGCAGCAAATTCACAAATATATAGGCGATGGATGCGCCTGCCGCAGCAGACAGCGCACGCCGCCGGCCCAATGTTTTTTCGATAGAAAAGCGGCCTGTAAGCATGAATATGGCTGCCAATACAATAGCGGTAAGAAACGATCCCGGGTTCATTAACACACAGCTCACATCCCCTTTACAGGACTTGCCAATTAAAGACAATATTGATAAAAAGCACGATGCCGAGCAGCAAAACTACGAAAGCCAGACCAAAGGTCGGGGAAAGCAGAGCATCTCTTGCCGTTCCGCCAAGATCTCTCACCGTTCGATAGAAATGATACATTCCGACCGTCAGCGGCAATGTCCCAACGACCAAGAGAAAAATGCCGACATGCCCGCCCTCCGCGGCCAACAATTTTATCGACATGGTCTGTGCCACCGATTGCAGCAACTTAACCATGGTAAAGCCGAAGCTGATAAAAGACAGGGCCGTTCTCACCCAAGCCAGCAATGTGCGGTCCGCCGCCATCACCGTGCGTCTTTTTCCCAGATTTAAGGACACTCGAGGGTTTTTTTTAGCCTGACCATTCAATTGTTTCTCTTCCATCTTCACTCCCCCCTCTCAACCGCTGTGTCGCCGACGGAAAGCCTCCCTTGACGATACCTATTTACTTAGGAAACAGAAATGTAAACTGAAAACGATAATTCCATACGGCTGCATTCTCCGGCCGAATGGCATTGTAGTAGGCTCCCACGCTTATACTTGCCGGTTGTGCGCCGATTTTCAACATTTGGCTGACCCCCATACCGATCGGCACAGTCCAGCGATCACCCGAAGCACGCGTGTAATCACAAGTAATGCCCGGCGAGAAGGAAAGCGCCATGCCGCGTCGGTGCGGCAGATTATAGTTGACAAACGGTTGGATATACAGCAGACTCGTATATTGACCGGACGAAGATTTATCGAAAGATCCTATATAGTTTACCAACCCGCCGTAAACCCATTGTTTATCCATCTTGACAATCACTGCGGTCGGCCCGGCGCCGTACGTTTTCGTTCCGAACCGCGTATCACTCGCTGTAGGCAACTGCACGATCGGTCCTACTCCCCAAGTAGTCGAACCGGAAGTACGCGGACTGAAAAAGAAACTTATGTTGCTGTCACCAGCGCCGGATACCGTTTTGCCTGTCGAAGTCGGCACAGACATCAAAGGAATAATGGTCCGGGTAATCAGGTTCCATTCCTTGTTAAGCTGAACTGGGACAACGGGCTGGATGTTTAAAACGCGCACCGTTCCTCCCGCTCCACCCGTATACCAATTATACTGCAACGGCACCGACATCATATCGGCGATAGGGTTCTGCGATTTCTTAGCTAAGGCTTCCGCATCTTCAGGCGGCTTATCCGCAGCCATTCCAATAAGACTTTGGAAACAAAAACTGACTCCCAACACGGCAATACTGGCTAAAATTCTCAATTTTCTTCGCATCCGTACCATCCTCTCGTTTGAACGTATACTATCCATTTACTTAGGAAACAGAAACATAACCTGAAAACGATAATTCCACACGGGTGCATTCTCCGGCCTAATGGCATTATAGTAGGCTCCCAAACTTATATTCACCGTTCCTGCCGCCCCGCCGGCAGTCACATTGTACTGCATAGGCAGTGATATCATATTGCCGATGGGGTTTTGCGCTTTTTTCGCTAATTCTTCTATATCTGCAGACGGATCCTCCGCAGCGAATCCGATAACACTCGGAAAATAAAAATTCATGACCCAAACTGCAATAATCGTTAACGTTCGCAAACCTCTTCGCATCGAGATCAGCCCCCCGATTGTTCCAACGAGGAATTTCATTGCAATACTTGGCAAAATCAAATCCGCCTATTGTTTGGAAAAATTCATCATTTCTGAAAATTCGCTCTTTTATATAGAAATAAGACTGTCAAGCGGCAATCAAATCTCTTCATTGCAACCTGGCAGTCATAAAGCTAATATTTATGCTTATTAGACCCATGGTTTTGCGTCCCTGTCTTTCAACAGGTTTGCTGATTTCATACTTATTTACTACAATATGTCAAGGAGCGCAACAAGCATTTCATGCAGTCAACAAGTAAGTATTTGATCCTACACATTGTCTTTCGTCATCTTTAGCTGCGTCTTGTCATTTGCTAGTACATGGTCAAATAGTATTTTTTTAGGTAATTTCTATAATTTGTAATATTATTATACAAAATCTAATCAATTATTGTCAATAACCATTTCTCTTCTAATAATCCGGCAAAGCAAACGCCATTCCACTTGTAAATACTCCTTGCGAATGGAAATTTTTTCTGGTTTCAAAAAGAAAAATGATCATACCATATCAGACGTAGAGTATTAAAGCAATAAACTCTAGATCAACAGTCCCAATATTTTCGATTGAATGGCTTTCCCCATTGCCTGTGTACATTACATCGCCGGCGGTAACCAATACTTTTGTTCCATTATCGTCTACCATGCCTTCACCGCTAAGAATATAATACGCCTCGATATCCCCTTTGTGCTCATGCAACCCCAAGGACGCTCCGGGCGGCAACGTATTGCGAGCAAATAATCTGCCTTTTCCCTGCAACTGCGCATCGTCCAGAAGTTTCATAATCTTGATGTCCCCTTGCCCGCCAAACCGTTTGGAAAACACTTCTGATTTCAATTCCGTACCACGTTTTATCATGAGCCAGCACTCCCTTTCATCGGTTACTATCATTATATATTCTAGGCAATAAACCAACATCCTTTTAAATCTGACAAAATTAAGTCCTGCAGGATAGAAAACCGTCTTCTGTCAACAACCATTGCATCCGGATATCATGTTCTTCGCTGGGAAGGTTTTCCGTCAACTGACAAGTAAAAGCCAAGCCAAGCAATACCGTATTTACTCGGACCTGAGCCAAAAAGCGGTCATAATAGCCCGCGCCCATGCCAATCCGATTGCCTTGCCGGTCAAAAGCAACAGCCGGCACTACCACGAGATCAATCAATGACGGGGCAATCATTTTCGCCTTATTCGAATCCGGCGCCCTTAAATTGAATTTCCCAACAGAAAGGTCATCCAGACTCATCATCTCAACTGCGTTCATTTCGCCATATTTTGCTCCCAGTAACGGAACACAGACCTTTTTCCCTTGCTTTAAGGCATCGGTAATCAAAAGGTCCGCCTGTACCTCGTCCGGCATGGCTAGATAAAACATAACCGTTTCACACACTTGGTAATGCGGCCAAGTACAAAAATACTCAGCAATTTTTTGACTCTTGTCAGCGATTTCCGTTGCAGAAAGGCTGCGGCGTCTTGCCAAAATATCACGGCGCAACTGTTTTTTTTCCTCTTGCTTTACCCCTTTAGTCACCATAAATCATCCTCATCCGTTTTCTTTCGTCTCATAGAAAGTATAAATACTTTCTATTTTTTTATTCCATAGTCTGGAAGGGTATTGAGACCACGCTGACGAAATTTTCATTATAACTATCTATACCAGTCACCAGAGCATCTTTTTTGAGTATGCTCTGGAAAAGTGCACATACTGAACGGCAAATAGGAGACATCATATGACAAGATTACTTGATAACTGGATGAAAATCGGCATCATTTTACTATCCCTCTATATCATAAGCCAGATCACTTCTATTTTTCTGCCTATTCTCGCATCCATTGTTTTAACTTTTATATTGAACCCGGTAGTCAATTATTTTTGCACGTTGCGTGTTGGACCGGGCAAATGGCAGATCAACCGTTCCCTAGCTGTTTTCTTGGCCTTTTTATGTTTTGTTCTTGTATTGGGCATAATAGCAACTTTTGTGCTGTTTCCCTTTATCAGTGAATTCAATAAGTTCGTTCTCGATTTGCCATCTTTATTAGAAAAACTTGATCGAATTACCACTGAGTTCGGGCAATTCATCACGGCTGCTCCCATGCCGGCGCGCATTGCATCAATTGTCGAGCAGGTCTCAGCCAATATCGCTGCAATCCTGCCGAAATTAGCCAGTGACGTTGCGAGCTCTTTATTAACGTTTGCAACCCGCACAATAGAATTAGTCGTTGTGCCTATCTTGACCTATTATTTTTTGAAAGATTGGCAAGTATTGCGTGAATCGTTTCTAACAATTTTCAAGGCAAAAAGCCGGGGGAAAATCGGTGTCGTGATCGACGAAATGGCCTTTGTAGTCAGCGGCTATATTCGCGGTCAATTCATTGTCAGTATCGTGATCGGAGCGATGGTTTTTTGCGGAATGTATTTTCTGGACGTAGGTTATCCACTTGTACTAGGTCTATTGGCAACCCTTACGGAATCAGTCCCGATCATCGGCCCAATTATCGGCGCTGTCCCGGCAATTATCTTAGCTTACCTGGTAGAACCTGCGCTGGCGTTCAAAGTTTTGTTGTTTTTCATCGTGATCCACCAAATAGAAAATAACATTGTTGTACCGAAAGTTATGGGACATACAATCGCTCTGCACCCAGCCATCATCATTATCAGTCTGCTGGTTGGAGGAAAACTGTTTGGCATCCCTGGCATGATCTTGGCTGTACCTGTAACTGCCTTATTAAGAGTTTTGCTTAAGCATATATGGTTTCATCAATAACTTGAGCGGATTTTCATTACGGAACTCCATATATTTTGAAAGCGATGAGTTCACTAATGACAGTGACCAGATAGGCCAGTCCATATTTCAGTTTAATTTCTCTATGCAAAATATCCAGTTTTTCTTGACGGTATTGAGCTTTTCTGCGGTACATGCTGGCATTAAACAATTGTTTTTCAACATCATCTGCCATAGAATGTTCTTTTTTAATCCGGTTCATTTCCAGCCATATATCCCGCTTTAATCGCCCGATCTGATAACGGATTTCTGCAGCCTGAAACTCCGTGCTCTGATGTTCTTTTTTTAGCTTCAAACGCAGCTGGTACAGCCATCGTCCTATATTCATGATCATCAAACTGGCAACAAATATAATGAGCGTGGAAAAAAAAGACCACGATAAAGTAACTTGTTCATATTCAAGCACCAGATAGGGGCGAATGAGCAAAAACGAAAATGATACGAGAATAGCGATCAGAGATAATTGCCAAATATCTGTGAAATTAAAAACCCGGGAAGCCTGGCTTGCGATCGTCGTGCCTGCACTCTTTTTAATCTTTTCTCGTCCTTCGGGAGAGATCTTGTGAATATCAAACTGTAAATTCCCTTGGCTGGTCTTTGCATCAATGACAAAAAAATTATATTGAATTTGATCCCCGCTATCCCGCAGATACTTCGCGATGGGAGGATAGGAACAGGTTTTCAGATATTCATGCATGTCGATCACCATAGTATCACTGTAAACACGCAAAAACATTCCTTCGCGAATGATCATCGGATTGAAAAAAAAGCCGATTAGGCTCATGGCAATATACATCAACCGCTGCGACAAAAACTGTGGGAGGATGGTAACTTCCGATAAGTGAACCGATTTCAACTGTAATACCATGCTGGACGTTTTATGATCATGCCAAAAATCAACGATCTCCGTGTCAATATATAAGGGAATATAGAAGCGACTCATTACCCTAATTCTTATTAAATTATTTTCTTCCAATTCAACCGTTATATACCGGATGAAACGCAATAATCCCTTTTGTTGCTTATCCAATTTGCTTAAAGAAATTTCCTTTTTCAGCCAATGGTTGATCTCTTTTTCCGGACATTCCGTCACGGGAGTTTCCGGCATCACAGCAGACAAATCAACCGAAACTGACAGATCTTCCTCTTTTGGCTGCTGTTTTTGAAAAGCTTTCCTTATTTTATTTATCATACGCATAACAGTCCGCTTCCTCTCTTCCTGCTGTTCGTTTGCCGCCGGGGGAAATAAAGAAATCGTTTCTCTGACACGACTGTAGCAAAAGCAGAACATTGAGGCAATCGCTTGGTTTACATATATATTCCTATAAAAAGACGCAAAATCCTGCAAGCTTCGCGAAGCCTGCAGGATTTTGTCGAAAGTCTTCATTTATGTCTATATCACACTGTTTCCAGCGGTTCAATTACGGGCGCTTCAAATCCTACCGGAGTTTCAATCACTTCTGTTGGTAAACCCATTGTGTCGAGTAAAGCAATAAACGGCTCAGGATTCAATTCTTCTACATTGACCATTTTTTTCACGTCCCAAACACCGCTGGCAATCAAAATTGCCGCTGCCACTGGCGGTACTCCGGCCGTATAGCTGATCGCCTGCGCTTCCACTTCCTGATAGCACTCGGCATGATCACAAATATTATAAATAAAGATTTCCTTTTCCTGATTGTTTTTTGTGCCGCGAATAAAATTACCGATACAGGTTTTGCCGGTATAACCTGGAGCCAACGAAGACGGATCCGGCAGCAATGCTTTCAGCAGCTTAAGCGGCGCAATTTCCACGCCTTCAGCGACTTTAACCGGTTTCTCCGAAAGAAGTCCCAGATTGGATAAAACAGAGAATACATTCAAATAGTGATCGCCGAAACCCATCCAGAAGCGGATAGAGTTTGCATCAATATGTTTAGAAAGAGAATGCAGTTCGTCATGCCCTGTCAAGTATACCGGACATTTTCCCACAACCGGAAAATCGTAGTCGACTTTTATGGAGTGAACCTTTTGCAGCACCCATTTCCGATCAATCCAAGTCCATACTTTCTTGAATTCCCGGAAATTAATTTCCGGATCAAAATTAGTGGCGAAATACTTGCCATGACTTCCGGCGTTTACATCCAGAATATCAATCGTGTCTATTGTATCGAAGTATTTTTTCTGTGCCAATGCACACCAGGCATTAACCACACCAGGGTCAAAGCCAATGCCCAGAATAGCGGTAATCCCCTTTTCTGCGCAACGTTCTTTGCGTTTCCACTCATAATTGGCATACCAAGGTGGATTTTCGCAAACCTTGTCAGGCTCTTCGTGTATTGCCGTGTCCATATATACTGCTCCGGTTTCAATACACGCTTCCAAAACTGACATATTGACATAAGACTGGCCTACATTGATCACAATTTCCGACTTTGTATCCTTGATTAACTGAATTACAGAGGGAATATCTAAAGCATTCACTTGGCGCGAATACAATTTTTTCGTAGAATCTTTCAGATGATTTTTGCGCAATACACTCTCAATAATTGTCTCGCACTTCTTTTGCGTGCGTGACGCGATGCAGATATCCCCTAAAACATCATTGTTCATCGCACATTTGTGAGCAACAACATGGGCCACCCCGCCAGCACCAATAATTAACACATTTTTTTTCATTTTTTTCCTCCTTTAGTTGACTATAAAGCTATGATAAATTATTCATAAAATCTAAGTAGTCAAACCGCCGAACCACTTCTATGGCGCCATTCAGTCTGCGAACAGCAATGGCCGGCATCTGCAGACCATTAAACCAATTCTTCTTCACCATCGTGTACCCAGCTGCATCGGCAAAACGGATTTCACTGCCGACTTCCAATTGGTCTTTAAACTGGAATGTCCCAAAAACATCTCCCGCCAGACAAGACCGGCCGGCAACAATATATTTATAGTCTCCCATGTTGTCATTTTCCATTTTAGCGGAAAGACGATAAATCAATAAGTCCAGCATGTGCGCCTCGACTGAAGCGTCAACAATCGCAATATCCATTTCATTATGCACTACGTCAACCACGCTGGTTACCAATTCAGCACAGCCGGTAATCGCGCTTTCACCCGGTTCTAAATATAGCTGAACACCAAACGTTTTGGCAAACTCAGCCAGTTTTTTGCTAAACTTTTCAACCGGATAGCCTTCTTTCGTAAAATAATATCCTCCGCCAAGACTCACCCATTCCAATTGCTGAATAATATCTCCGTACTCGTCGGCAATCGTATCAAGTTGGCTGGAAAATGCTGCAAAGTCATCATTTTCACAGTTGTAGTGAAACATCAAACCGCTAAGAAGAGAGATGTGATCCGCCAATGCTTTTTTATCCGTCACACCCAGTCGTGAATTCTTGCGTGCCGGATCAGCCAGGTCAAAGTGAGAATAGCTGATTTGAGGATTTACACGCAAGCCAAGTTTTGCCGGTTTCGCTGTATTGCAATATCTCTCCAGCTGAGAAACAGAATTAAAGATGATTTTATCTGCAAATTGGGCTACGGCCAGAACATCTTCCTCTGAATAGCCCACACAATAAGCATGAGTTTCCTTGCCAAATTTTTCATAACCAAGACGAGCTTCAAAAAGCGAACTGGATGTCGTCCCGTCCATGTATTTCTGCATCAAATCAAATACACACCAAGTAGAAAAACATTTTAAGGCAAGTACCGATTTTGCGCCGGAAAGCTGACGCACCTGCTGAATAATTTGCAGATTACGCAACAGTTTTTTTTCGTCAATCAGATAATAGGGAGTGGCAATTTTCATTCTATAAATCTCCTGTAAGACTATTTTCTTCAAAACTAATCATAGCAAAATTGGCCGCATTTGTCGATTATTCTTAAAAAACAACCTTTTTTCGCATGAAATCGCAGTTGAAAATACATGAAAATTATCCAGTTTGAAGAAAAACGATCCATACGCAATGCACGCTAATCACATCGTATTTGCAGGTTGTTCCCGATACAAAACAACGCAATTTCTCCCTGTTTCTTTAGCCGAATAAAGAGCATGATCCGCTTCCCTCAGCAATTTATCCAAATCCATGTTGTTCGCATCAAGTGTTGCTGTAACTCCAAAGCTTGCCGTAACAGAAATGTAACGGTTTTCAAAACGCACCAAAATACCAGAGATGAGCAAACGCAAACGTTCAGCAATCGCGCAAGCTTCTTCATGGGCAGTATTTGCCAAGCACACGGCAAATTCTTCGCCCCCGTATCGTCCGATCAAATCGGTGGGCCGCAAGTTCTCCTTGCAGCGTTGCGCAATAGTGTATAACATCAGATCTCCAGCGGCATGTCCATAATTGTCGTTAATTTGTTTGAAGAAGTCAACATCGAAAAGTATTGCTGCAACCGGTTTATGAATGGACCGGGCCTGTACTATTTCCTGAATGCTTGCTTGTGTAAATTTCCTTCGGTTATAAATTTGGGTCGTTTCATCGATCATGGCCAACGAATGCAATTTCTCAAGTAAAAGAACCCGTTCCGTTATGTCTCGCAAAACAATCGTTTTCCCGATCAAGATCCCACGCCGGTTAGTAATAGGAGAAACACGTGAATGAAAATAGCGATCATCTTTGCCGGTACCAGTTTTGATTTCAAATTCAAATATATCCAGTAAAATTTTCGTCATAAACTCCGCATGAGACACAATTTCATCAATCGGCTTGCCAATCGAATCCGTCGATAATTCCGGTAAAATATCGTGAGCTGCCGGATTAAAATCGGCTATCCGGTTCTGTTCATCAAGAACGACAACTCCTTCCCGTATGCCTTCAAACACCTTGTCTCTAGCAATCGGAACCAGATCAAACAACCGGAACTGAAATAAACTCCAAGCATACAAGGGGCTTGAAAAAGCAATCATAAAGGGGCTTAAATCGATCCCCCATGGGCTATATCCGGCTAAATAAATGAAATTGCCTATCAACGGCAGAAGCGATCCGATCATCATGCTTGCCACCTGCAGTTTATGGGAAGAGGTTACCCGGCGATACGTTTGCAGCAATAAAAGGTTTCCATAAATCAACGAAAAATAAGTATATGCCAAATTTACCCAATACCAAGAGCCTTTCGCAAGACTAGCGACAAAAAAATCCCCTCTTGCTTCAACAACAATTTCTTTGTAAAACCAATGATGTGCATCGTTTGTATAGTGTAAAACAAGAGTGATTACAGGAATAACAAACAAGCCGACAACAAGCGGTCGGTTCAACCGGTTGTCCGCTCCAACGTATTCCCATACAAGAAGAAGCCACAATGCCGGGAAAAATGCAATGCCAAGATATTCTACTCTCAGCCATAGAATAACTTCTTCCAACGTTGAACTGCTTATTTCAAAAGCATATCCGAGGGAATAAAAAGTCAGCGCCAATACAATCCCAATATAAGGGATCGCACCGATCTTATTACGCCTGTGATAATAAGCATAAACAGCCAAAAAAGCATTCACAACACTCGCAATAAGTAAAACGTTGAAATAAGGCGTATTATATACGATCACTATAAAAGCCCTCTTTTGATTATTACTTGCATCACATACACTGCTCTTCACTCCGCTTGCCAAATGCCATGCGAAACGGCTTACTACACTTGCAAATTTTAACAAATATTAGTTTGTAATTCTCCATAACAAACTGTAAATCCTTTAAATTATGCGAATTTTTCATTCTCCGCAAGGACAAACACAAAATTACAGCACTTCCGCAGCGAATCTAAAATGCCTGAGGTATCGCAAGCACGCGATTCATCAGGCATTTTGCCAATTCTACATTTATTTATTGTTTTCAAGCAGCGAGCAGTTTCAAACCGTCATAAAAAAGGAACCCGGCAAAAACAATTAACACTAATCCCAGCATCCGCATCGTTATAGACTGCAAATTCTTGCGCAAAAATCAAATAGCCATTTGATAAAATTTGGTGTCGACTTTCATGATTGGAAAGGTATTCGGCAAAGCATTTTTGTCAATTTGGAGAAACCCATTTTTTTCATAAAACCGATGCGCCGCTAAAAATTTCCCGGTGGTCCCAAGATAGATTGCGTTCATATTGCGCTGTTGTGCCCACTCCACCAGTTTTTGCAAAAGCAAGTTCGCTACGTTATAGGTGCGGCCCCTATAAGCCTTTTTGACAAACATTTTCCGCAACGCACCCTGCTGGTTTCCAATATCGATTAATGCAATCGTTCCGATTATCTGGTTCTTAGCATTCACTGCTACCCAAAAGTTTCCATTGCCGGATTGATAAAAATTAGGGATATCGCTGAGATCCGGCTGATCGTCTTTGCTGATAGGAATTTCGAATTCATTGCGCTGTATATCGAGAATTAAATCCATAATATCATTCTTATCTTCTTTCACATAGGCTCTTATCATGATTTCTGCCATAAGAATTCCTCCCGTTATCATTTTTCTTCTTTCAATGTTTTTTGCTTTTTCCAATCCTGTTCAATATTTTCCCTCATCCGTTTCAATAGACTATATGCATTTTCTTTTTCACTGACAGTAAATCCGGAAAAACAATTTTCGATATTTCGATTTTCTTCTTCAATAATATATTGATAAACTTTTTCCGCTTTGAGTGATGGAAAAAGATGCCACATTCTTTTGTCCCCGGCACTGCGTTCCCGTCTCACATATCCCTCTTCCATCAGCTTCTGTACCGCTTTTGTAGTCGTTGCTTTGTCTACTTTTAAAATATTGGAAAGATCAATTAAATTGATCCCTTTCTGTTCACAAATACGTGTCAAAAAAACAAATTGACCTCTTTGTAATTTGATTTCACGAAATTTAATGTCACTGATGGATTGTACACAACGTGCAAGCATTCCAGCCTCTCTCAAGATCTGATCCTTCAGTATAGCGATAGATATCCCCCCAACGTACAATTTCGTTTATCATTTATATCATAATTTATTTTTAGTTGAAGTGTCAACTAAAAATTGTTTCATTTGTTTACTTCTTAATTGTCCGCAAGCAGCATCAATATCGGCCCCATGCTCCAACCGAATGCCGCAATGAATACCGTGTTTTTTCAGAACATCGTAGAAGGACAGCATGGTTTCTTTCGCACTGCGCTGATAATGTGCATGCTCTTCTACCGGATTGTAAGGAATTAAATTCACGGTAATCCGCTGCCGTCTATCGCCGATTAATTTCGCAAGCTGCAAGGCATGCTCTTTTTGGTCATTAATGCCCTTTAGCAATATATATTCCAACGTAATCTTTCTGTTCGTTTTCTCCAAATAATAGTCGACTGCCTGCATCAATTTTTCGATGGGAAAAGCACGGTTTATTTTCATAAGCTGTGTGCGCTGTTCATTGCTTGGCGCATGCAGCGAAATCGCCAAATTTACATTGATGCAAGCATCGACAAGATCAACAATCCGATCCGGCAGGCCACTGGTCGATATGGTGATATGCCTTGTGCCAATTGCCATCCCTTTATGATCTTGAACGATGTGCAAAAAGTCTGCCAAGTTTTCAAAATTATCCAAAGGTTCGCCAATTCCCATCACTACAACATGGCTTACCGTCTCGTTCTCTTGCTTTTCATCCAAATATTGTTGAACTTTCATGATTTGTTCAACAATTTCCGCACTGGATAAATCACGGTCTTTGGTTAACAATCCGCTGGCACAAAAGCTGCATCCCATATTGCAGCCAACTTGAGTTGTAACGCAAACCGACAAACCAAATTTATGTTTCATCAATACGGTTTCTATCAAGTGCCCATCAGCCAATTTAAATAAAAACTTGAGTGTTCCATCCATTGCTTCCTGTCGGCAATGTTCCTGCAATGATTGAATGGCAAAACAATCCTGCAACAGATGAATGCAGTCTGCGTTGACATCATCCATCTGCGAAAACTTCGTCGCCCGTTTGCGATAAAGCCAATCCCATATTTGCAGCGCACGAGATTTTTTATAACCGTTTTCTGACATCCACGTTATCAGCTGGTTCAAAGTCAATCCATAAATAGATGGTTTATTCATACTTCGTCCTCTTCGTAAAACATTCAATGTTTCTTTTTCTCCGTGAAAAGTATACCACGAATTTTTTTTTTATTATAGTTTTCATTCATAAAATACGACAAAAATAGGGCTGAAGAAAACGCATCATTACGTTTTTCTCCAGCCCTGAGTTGCTTACTTTACAATCGCTCCCGTGTTCGCCGAGGTAACAGAATTGGCATACCGGACAAGATAGCCCTTTGTTATCTTGGGCGGCGGCTGCACCCAGGCGGCTTTTCGGTTGTCTAACTCTTTCTCACTGACATTCACAGTAAGACTTCTCTGCGGAATATCGATCGTAATGGAATCACCTTCCTGTATGAAAGCAATCGGACCGCCAGATGCCGCTTCCGGAGAAACATGTCCTACGCAAGCGCCCCGCGTCGCACCACTGAAACGCCCGTCAGTGAGTAAAGCAACTTTAAGACCCATCCCGGCAATAACCGCGGTTGGGTTCAGCATCTCCTGCATTCCCGGGCCGCCTTTCGGTCCTTCGTAACGGATGACAACGACTTCGCCGTCTTTGATTTGTTTTTCCAGCAATGCACGAATCGCGGTTTCTTCCGAATCAAAAACACGCGCCGGTCCTTCAAAAAACAACATGTCCTCTGCAACCGCGCTCGCCTTCACGACGGCTCCGTCGGGAGCAATATTCCCATACAGAATAGCGATCCCGCCAGTGGAACGATAAGGAGAATCGACACTGCGGATCACTTCCGGCCGTTCGATCAATGCGTCCTTTATTCTATCAGCTACCGTTCCGGTTACCGTCTTGGCATTGGTATGAATAATGCCAAGTTTGCTAAGTTCGTTCATTACCGCAGGAATGCCCCCGGCTTCATTTAAATCTTGCAAATAATGCGTACCGCCCGGACTCATTTTCGTCAGGTATGGCGTCTTCCCACTTATCTGCTCGAACAAATTGAGCGGCAATTCTATCCCGGCTTCATGCGCAATGGCCGGCAAATGCAGCACCGTGTTTGTAGATCCGCCGATGGCCATGTCCACCACAATTGCATTTTTAAATGCATCGATGGTCATAATATCCAATGGCTTTATATCCTTCTTGACCAAATCCATGATCACTGTTCCAGCGCGTTTCGCCAAAATTTTCCGTTCGCCGAACACTGCCGGTATCGTTCCGTTTCCAGCCAATCCCATTCCCATCACTTCGGTAAGGCAATTCATCGTATTAGCCGTAAACAGACCGGCACACGACCCACAGGTCGGACAGCCTGCTTTTTCCAGTCCAGCAAATTCTTCTTCTGTAATATGCCCGCCCTCATAGCGGCCGGCTCCTTCCAGCACGGTAATAATGTCAATGTTTCGACCTTTGTAGCGCCCCGCCAACATTGGCCCGCCGCTTACAAAAACGCTTGGAATATTTAGCCGGGCAGCCGCCATCAGCATCCCAGGAACGATTTTATCGCAATTCGGAATAAAAACCAGTCCGTCGAACCCATGCGCCATAACTACCGCCTCACAAGAATCAGCAATTAATTCACGGCTGGCAAGCGAATACTTCATTCCGACATGTCCCATGGCAAAGCAATCGCCAATCCCAATCGACGGAAACTCCATGGGAGTTCCACCGGCAGCGGCTACGCCTAGTTTTACAGCATCGGCAATTTCCCGCAAGTGGCTGTGTCCCGCAATAATTTCATTGAAGGAATTTACAATCCCTATCAGCGGTTTTTCCAGTTCTTCCGGTGCATACCCCATACTATAACAAATCGCTCTTGTCGATGCCCGTGTTGAGCCCTTCAATACAACGTCACTTCTCATTCAATCACCTTCCCAAACTAGTAATGGCCTGCTGAACAACACAGATTCCTCTAAATCATATAACCATCGGAATCGAATTGGAGTTCATAAGGTTCGCTAATGATTTCAATGTCATCTCTGCCTTTGCACTCCTTATAAAAGCTTTCGGATACTTCAATCTCTTCCATGCATAACGTATTCTTGATTCGCACCACTTTCGCCTGATTAAAATCAATCCCTGTGCAAGTTCGAATCGCCACAAGAAGAGCTTCTCTGTCATTATTCATATAAATGGGGATCCGTCCGCCATTCATCATCGTTGCGGTAATAACATTCGTCCAGGTAATATCAAAATCGACCGACCTTACACATTTTAAGGTTGTGACATCCGCCATGGCTAAACCGCAGCCGTTATGATGACTTTCTTCCGAAATCCCGCGAATAAACATTTTCTTCAAATCCAAAACGCTCTCAAAACCGGTAGAATTGCTTCTCCCTGTTATATTCGGATCATGCCCGTTCCCGCTGATGTTTTTACCTATTTCATCGATAATGAGGACATCGATTTGCGGGAACTTAAATTTTGCCACTTTCTCTTTGGCAATCTGCAAGAGGGCAGCATCTCTTTCCATGATTTGTTCTTTTTCCATCACTTCCAGTTCACTAATTTCATCATAAGCATTCTGGACAATACCAACACCAAACGCTACCGGCGCATTCTTCAAAAACACTTCACACACTCTCGGAATTCTGTCGGCAAAAGAAGGAAACCCTTTCATGTGAAACATGGAGGCCCCTTTGTGCTTGGCAAGACCGATGGCTATCATTTTGGCCATCCCGCTTTCATATTTCCCCCTAAAATCCGTATGAGGCTTCACCTTATTCAGAACAACAATTCCATCCGATTCATATGCATATTTATCGCAATACACCGGAGTTCCATCATCCAATTCGCCAATTTGCACCGTATCCATGGAGGATAAAATCGGCGCTCCGACTGTTTCTTCCGTAATATTATAACCGGCAATTAACTCTTTCTGCCCTTCTGCGGTTGCACCGCCGTGACTGCCCATCGCCGGTATGACAAATGGTTTTGCGCCCCATTCCTTTAGTTCAGCAACAACCGTTTTAATAATCAGATCGAGATGGGGAATCCCCCGGCTGCCTGCCGTGATGCAAATCCTTTTCCCCTTATAATCCTCTTTTTTTTGAATATTTTTTTGCATTTCCTGAATAACCCAAGCAGCCAAATCTTTAATTTTATTGGCATCATAAATTTGCTTTATTTTCATCATTTTAGGAAATTGAATTGTTTCCGCTCCCTCAATCACCACATGCACTTCCTGGAAATCAATAAAATTCATTTTTATAGCCTCCTTGTCAATTTTCCTATTTTTCTCTTGTTGCCATACAGCTACACATAGTCACACATTCTCCTGATCACTGTCTCGCTAAAACCAAAGCCATAAATCTCTGTTTTCGTTTTCTTGCCGTTAGCAACTTTTATCATTTCTTCAAATACACTGTCCGCCATTTCTTCTAAAGATTTTTTGCCCTGAAGAACAGGACTGAGATCCATATCCATATTGTCATTCATCCTGACGAATAAATCTTCATTGGCAGTCACCTTGATAACCGGTGCGATCGGATTGCCAATCGGATTGCCCCTGCCGGTTGTGAAAACAATGAGCTGACAACCTGCAGCTACCTTTGCCGTCACCGACAGTAAATCATACCCGGGAGTATTCATATAGATCAACCCTTTTTGCGACGGTCTCTGCGCACAGTCTATCACTTCCATAATTGGTTTCGTACCGCCTTTATGAATACAGCCAAGTGATTTTTCCTCTAACGTTGTGATCCCTCCTGCCTTATTACCGGGCGAAGGCTGCCCTGACCGCAAACTTTCATTGACCTTCTTCAGATCATTTTCAAGTTCAGTGCAAATATCCAATAGTTTCTGCCCCATTTGCGGCGTATGGCACCGTTTTGCCAAAATATGTTCCGCACCAATGATTTCCGGAGTTTCGCTGAACATAGACGTCCCGCCACTCTCCACCAAAATATCGCTGACACGCCCCATGACTGGATTGGCAACCAGTCCGGACGTTGCATCAGAACCACCGCATTCAATCCCCAACATCAATTCCGAAATATTGACTTCCACCGTTCGATTGGAGGATGCTTCGGTTACCATTTGCTGCGCAATCTGAACCGCCTTGCAAATCGTCTTGACCGTCCCGCCTTCTTCCTGAATGACTAAGGTCTTTAACGGTTTATTCGTCATTTTGCCAATGATTTCAGCCATTACCTCTACAGAATTCGGTTCGCATCCGAGACCAACGAGGATTGTTCCATAAACGTTGGGGTTAGCGGCCAAACCTGCCAGTACGGTTTGCGTGAGTTTTCGATTGCCTTCCACCTCCCCGCAGCCATTTTGGTTAATAAGACTTACTGTTCCATTCACAAGTCCTGCGATGATCCGGCAAGTTTCAGTAGCACACCCTACTGTAGGTAAGATTAGCACGTGGTTTCGAATCCCAACTAATCCATCCGGTCTTTTATATCCATAAAATTTCATATGTTTCGCCCCTCGTATCTATTAAATCGGACTGGCGACATTATGATCATGAACGTGACTTCCCGGGGAAATATCTTGGGTCGCCTGACCAATGATCTCCCCATATTTACGAACAGCCTCCTGTTTGACCACTATTCTTATGGCTACTTTATGAAATCTAGGAATCGTTTCGATAATCGGCACCCGAATAAGCTCGCTATTTTTCAAAAACACAGCAACATCTCCGGGATGCAATTCAGTTGTAACCGTCGCTACATCATCTAACGGACTGATCAATATCGCATTCATCGCCGAATTTCCCATTCGAGAACCTCCTTAGAAGAAATTTTAATAATTGAGTTAGTATTCGTAATTTTCCATTCGTCAGATTATTATTTCTACAAGAACCGCCCAATGCCTTCTGACTACTCGTTTGCCATGCAATTGAAAAAGAAGCGGCTCCATATGTTCCGCAATGCGGAACGTTGTTCTAATATATTTCAATAAATAAAATATTCCCCTAAACAACAAAAAATCCTTTCAAAAATTCAATTTATTTGAAATGTTTTCAATATCTTAACTATTCATTTTAGACTAGTATTGCAGGAAATAGCCAATATTTGTATTTTAAAACCGCGATGGTGAGTAAACTTTTTTCGTAGAATTTATGGTATAATACAAAAACCATTCCAGTTATCAGCCGAAAGGATGAAATGTATGTTGGGAATTCAACATTTTGAACTATTTCTTATTGCCGGCATTATGTTAAATTTAACGCCAGGTTCAGATACGATTTACATTTTAAGCCGGAGTATCGCGCAAGGAAAACGGGCAGGTATTTATTCGGTTCTGGGAATTAGTTCCGGGATTGCGGTCCATACACTACTGGCTGCGTTAGGATTATCCATTATTCTATCAACTTCTGCCGCCGCATTTATGATTGTAAAAATCATCGGCGCTATTTACCTTGGCTATCTGGGATTAACTTCTTTCCTTGCTAAAGAAAATCAATTGCTCGCCTTGACTGACAATGTCATGACCGCCAGAGAAATCTATCTCCAAGGATTATTGACAAATGTCTTGAATCCTAAAGTCGCCCTATTCTTCCTTTCGTTTTTACCGCAATTTATTGCTCCAGCTAATCCTTACGGATTGCTGCCTTTTGTTTGTCTCGGATTCACGTTTCTAACTACCGGAACGATATGGTGCTTTTCCTTGGTTCTTTTTTCCTCACACATGACAAAATTTCTGCGCAATAACCGCACTGCATCTCTTGTCACAAATAAGCTATGCGGAGCAATCTACCTTGGTCTTGGATTGAAACTATTGATGACAGAAAAATAACCTAAAAAGACACAAGGGAGCACCTCCCCTGTGTCACGTCACTGTTAAGATTTCAAAAACATTCATTTCCGTATCAAAATATAATAATTTATTTCGCAGCGGCTCACCAATTCCAGTGATCACTTTTACCACTTCCTGCACCTGCAGCGAAGCTGCTAAAGCCGGTGTACCTGCCGGATTGCCGAGCATCGTTTCTACTCCTTGATTTGGCGCATTGGTTTGCCTGTAAATTCGCTCAAGACCGTTATCTCCAGGCATAATGGTCATAACCTGCCCGGTAAAGCCGGCAATCGCAGCATATATCAGCGGTATTCCGTATTGTTTTGTTACCCTATTCACCAACAACCTGGTCGATACATTATCCAACGCATCGACGACAACGTCAACACCTTTCAATAACTTTTCTGCATTCCCTTCATCCAGCATGCAGGGAATCGCCTCTGCTTGCACATCACAATTAATCACTTCAACCCGGCTGGCTGCCGCATAGGCTTTATTGACTCCAATATTGTGTTCAGTCGACATTAACTGGCGGTTAAGATTATGAACCGCAAAGGTATCGCCATCAATAATCCGCAGCTGACCGACTCCCAAACGAGCCAAGAGCTCAATTACTGTCCCGCCTAATCCGCCTGCACCGACTACTGCAACCTTAGATTTGAGCAAACGTATTTGCCCGGCAATACCGACCGTCCCAAAATTGCGCTGATACCGTTCCGGCATCTTGCCTTCCGCTAACAGCGCCAACGACAAATTTCCTTTATCTGATATTTCAACCGCCCCCTACTGCTGGAAAAAGACCGATTCGGTCGCCATCAGCCAAAATACCGTCCATTTCTCTGCCAATCCCGTTGACCATAATCATATGAATTTCTGCCGGGTCAATTTCCAGTTTCTCCACTAGCTCCGCTACCGAAATACCATCCGGTATATCTGCCGTAAATACTCCATTTGGAATCGATGGCCTATACCGTCTAAGTGTGGCGTATAATCGCACTTCTATCACCATACTTGTTTTTCCCTCCTGGCATCAGCTGTTCACTTATTGTTCTTCTTTTTTATCCTTCAACGTAAAGCTAAATTTATTCTCCTGGTTTTTTGAATAAAATCCCAGCGCCATCCGATATGGCCCCGGGCAGCCCGGCGGTACAAAGGCCACACGGTCCCCTGGTTGAATAATGCAATGTAAGGATTGAGCGAAGCCATTTACGAAAATGATTTCGATTTCATCTATCGGTATCTCCAGTTTTTCAGCCAACTCAATCCCCGTAATGGGCTTTTCAAGATCAATCAGCAGCGGAACAGGCCAGTTGCGCTTTTTAAATACCTGATCCAACTGAAGAAAACCTCTTACTTCAATGGCTTTCTTGTCTTGTACTGACATGATTATCCCTCCGCACTATTTTTTCGGTTATTGTGTATTTCGCCATGCCATTGCCCCTTCTCCTCTTTCCATCTAACCAAAAAGCCGGGCCTAGGCCCGGCTTTTTCCAGGTTAATTATTATACTATTAGAAATTGTAAACCTCGTCAATTTCTTCTGGAGTGAAATCCCATACCGCATTGTGCGGCGGGCAAGGCTCATACTCAAAGAATTCAGGCAGACGATCGTGCGCATTACTGAACCCGGCCGCAGCATTGAAAGCACGCTCAACCTTGAGGACGGATTTTCCTAGGGCGGTTACATCGTCAGCGGTCAATGACAAACCGTACCGGGCATTGATCATATCAACCAAAGCGTTGAATCCTTCCGGAATATCCAAAATAGCGAAGGCAATGAATAGGCACATTCCCGTACTATCAACGGCAGCAGTAGCAATCTGCAAATTCCGGGACAATTCTACTTGCCCTTCTTTCTTAAGCGGATCAACATAGCCGCCGATCTTCAATACATTGGTCGCGATAGCATAACCGGCAGTGTGATCAGCCCCCATCGTTGTTGTAGCATATGTCAAGCCAATCCCTTTAATCGAGCGCGGATCGTACGCCGGAATAGCCTGATCTTTGACTACCGGAACCCGGAACAGTCCGCAAAGTTTACCGACAATCGCAGTCCCGCCGCCGAGAATTCTTCCCAGAGGAGTTGGAACAGCGATTTGTTTAACAATATCCAGAGCTGCTTTACCGTCACCCCACGGGATCAAACCGCCTTCCATAGCAGTCGCAATGGCAACGGAAACATCAATAGAGTCTACACCAACATCATCCATTGCACGGTCAAGATATGCGATATCATCCAGGTCCTGAATGCCGGCATCAGCGCCCAAAGCCCAAACGGTTTCGTATTCAAAGCCGCTGGTAATATATTTGCCATCTTGATCAGGATACCACTGAGAACACCGCATAATACAGCCGGCATGACAGCCATGAGAAACCTTACCTTCGCCGCCGCGTTCAGTAATCGTAGCGTTCATGGTTTCCCCGCTAATTTTATCATTAAAGTCGATCCGTCCGGAAGTGAAGTTTCTCGCTGGCAAACCGCCGGCTTCATTGACAATGTTTATCAAAACGTCAGTACCATAGGCCGCCAAAGCCTGACCGGTAACCGGGTGCTTTAAAAGAGCCTGGGAAAACACCTTTGCTGCAGCCTTGAATTCTTCCGGTTTGGCAAGAGGAACGCTAAGCGGCGCGCCGGTATCGTCAATAACAACGGCCTTTACCTTCTTGGAACCCATCAATGCACCCAACCCGCCGCGGCCAGCGCTGCGAAGATGATCTTCCGGATCTTTAAAAGAAATATTCGCTGTAGGCAGGCGGTACTCGCCAGCCGGACCGGCCAGTGCGATCCCGACTTTAGGGCCATATTTTGCGTTCAAAACTTCGATCGCCTTGTAGTTGCCGCAGCCACCGATGATTTCAGCCGGCGCATCGTCGATCACGACACCGTTCATTCCGATTTTGATTACATAGAATTTATCTTCTGCAGGCATTCCTTCGATAACCAAAGCTTTTATGCCCATTTTCGCCATTTTCTGCGAAAAAGTACCGCCGGTATTGCTCTCTTTAATCGTACCCGTCAATGGGCTTTTGCCGCCAACGGAAAGTCGTCCGGATTGCGCAGCAGTTGTTCCGCTGAGAAGACCAGGAGCAAATATCAGCTTGTTGTTTTTGCCTAGGGGATGACAAGTCGGTTTTACCTCATCCGCAACAAAGTTGGAAGTAAGCGCTCGGCCTGCCAGACCTGCGTACTTTTCCGGCACATCCAAAGTGGCGATTTGCTTCGTTGTCATGTCTACGCGAATAAATTTGTCCATGAAAACCCCTCCTATCTTGAATTTGTTTTTGGAGAAAGAAAAAAAGAGGTCCTAAAAATCAAATTGCATTTTTAGTCCCTCTTCCTTCGCACATTGGCGGGCGTGACAATTGCTTGTCGCACCGTAACGTTTATTGTCTCCCAGTAGGATGGCAATAAATCGGAAGCAAGATTCAATTTTTTTATTCCTGTTTTTTGAGTGCCGCATGGCACTCCTTGCGGTATTTCAACAAATAATATTCCTCTTATAATAATTATATGCTTTTTATATTCGAGTCACAATATGAAATTTTCATAAAATACAAAAATATTTTTACATTGTATTTTGCACAAAGGTCACAAAAAAGCAAAGCGGGCGAAAACTTTGTTACCGTTGGTATTTCTTAACAAATCCTTTGTATGCTTCTTCCGCTTTTTCCTTAGAGTATCCATATTTTTCCTGCAAAATTCCGGTTAATTTTTCTACTTTCCCTTCAATTTGAACGAGGTCGTCGTCAGTCAGTTTTCCCCACTGCTCCTTGAGGCCCCCTTTTATTTCTTTCCATTTCCCTTTTAAGATGTCCTCATTCATAACGATCGCTCCCTTCACTCACTACTGATTTAAGCATTCGCCTCGCTTTGCCATGAGTTGATTGAATTTTCTTACTTTACATCTTTCTACACGAAAACAAATATTCCCTTTTTCTAAGAGCAGCAGCTCAAGATTTTTCTCTTTGAGATCAGAACACGATTTGTTGCCCCTTATGTGTAATTTCGGCGATAGCAAATGAAGCATTTTTGAATTTTGCAGTAAACTCTTTGCTGGCGCCAAAATCATCGCCGAAATGCATCGGGAGAAGGAGTTTCGGCTGCAATTTTTGGGCAAAATATTCAGCACCAACCGCATAAAATTCTTCTAATCTGCGATCGACTGGAAAAAAGGCAATATCAATCGGATAACCTTTGATTCTTTCAATTTCCGCCTTAAATATCGACTCCGCATAACTTTGTTCCGCTTTGGTTTCCCCTTTCCAATGCCACCAGTTTAAGTCGCCTGCATGAAAAATCGACACATCGTCCGTTTGGACATAAAACGATAATCCTTCATCCGTAGAACCGAAAGTCTTAACGGAAATGCCTTCCTCGCCAAAGGTTTCGTAGGGCGACAAAAACCGGCTTCTTATCTTCTGGTCGCTGATCGCTATGTCGCTGCTGAGGATATAGGTAATCTGGGGATTATCCTTTGCCCAGTTCAAGATGACCGGATCAAAATGATCAGCATGTCCATGAGAGACAAAGACATAAATATTCGATTTTGTTTTAAGAAATTCACTGCTAATGATTCCATCCGACAATCTGCCGACTTTCTCTGACGGCTGATAATAGTCAAATATCAAAAAATGCTGTTTTGTTTCCACCGCATAACCACTATGAAACAGGTAGGTAATCATTGCTTTTGATTTATTCATCGGCATGCACGCACCCTCTCCAATTTTCAATTCATATTTACCAGGCCGCAACTGCCCCATCCGTCCGCGGTTCTGTTCCTCCCGCTAAAACACCGGCTTCATCACGCCAAATGATTTGACCGCGGCCCATCGTAGTATTGCCTACGGTCCTCTCGATCACATGTCCACGTCTGGCCAGAGTTTCGGCAACCGCTTCCGGGAACTGCGGTTCTACCTGGATCGTCTTTTCTTGTATCCATTGCCACCGTGGTGCGTCAAGAGCCGCCTGAGGATTTAAGTGAAAATCAACAGTATTCATAATCATTTGAAGATGTCCCTGCGGTTGTACAAATGCTCCCATAACGCCAAAAGGTCCGACAGCTTTGCCCTGTTTTGTCAAGAACCCTGGAATGATTGTATGGTAAGGTTTTTTCCCAGGAGCCAGACAATTGGGATGTCGAGAGTCAAGAGAAAAGCCAACACCACGATTATGCAAGGCAATGCCTGTATCAGGGACGACTATACCCGACCCAAAACCTTTGTAGTTGCTCTGGATAAATGACACCATGTTGCCGTCCTCATCCGCAGTAGCCAGATAGACCGTACCGCCGTCAGGCGGCGACCCTGGCGCCGGCAGTAAAGCCTCCTTGCCGATCAAATTCCGGCGTTCGGCAGCGTACGCTTCGGACAAAAGATCCGAGACGCTGGTCGTCATGTACTGCCGGTCGGCAATATAAGCAAGGCCATCGGCATAAGCAAGTTTGATTGCCTCGAATTGTTTATGATACGTTTCCGCTGCTTCTTTGGACTCAGGGTCGAAGTCAAAGCCTTTTAAAATATTAAGCGCCATTAACGTGACAAGGCCATGACCATTCGGCGGAATCTCCCAAACATCATACCCGCGATAATCGACTTTAATCGGTTCGACCCAGTCAGGCCGAAAATTTGCCAGGTCTTCCTCCCTGAGATAACCGCCGCACTGTTTGGCAAACGATACGATCTGGCCGGCAAGTTTCCCCTCGTAAAAAGCTTTGGCTTTTGTCTCAGCGATCTGCTGTAAAGTTCTTGCCTGGGCCGGAGACCGCCATTTTTCACCTGCCCTGGGCGCTCGGCCTTCGGGTGCAAAAGTAGTAAACCAGGCATGGTATTCTGTTCCCTTTAGACTGTTATATTGTTGGAAAGAAGAATCCCAGATCAAACTGCTTACTATCGAAACCGGGTAGCCTGTTTCAGCATATTCGATCGCTGGTTCCATCACTTGTTCCAATGTCAAATTGCCAAAACGTTCAATTAATGCCGTCCATGCCGCTGGCGCACCCGGTACTGTTACAGGCAGCCATCCGGTCTGCGGCATTTCTTTGAATCCCAGTTTGATTACTTGATCTGCCGTTAGCGACGCCGGTGCCGGTCCGCTGGCATTGAGCCCATAAAGCTGATCCTTCATCCAAACCAACGCAAATGCATCGCCGCCAATGCCATTCATGGGCGGTTCCACCACAGTAAGACAAGCTGCTGTCGCTACCGCTGCGTCAACAGCATTGCCGCCTTTTTTCAACATCGCAAGCCCCGCTTGTGCAGCAAGCGATTGCGATGTCGCTACCATTCCCTTGCTGGCAAAAACAACATTTCGCCGTGATGGATATGGGTAATATAGCGGGTCGTATAACATTGCAGTCTCTCCTCGTCAAAAGATCACTTGTTCAGATACCAAAAACCCCAGTTGAGTAACCCGGCAAAAGAGACCCAGAGTAAATAAGGAACCAGCAGCCAAGCTGCCAGCGTCGATATTTGGCGAAACTGGTGAATCGTTGCCGCGATAACCACCCATAAGCCAATGATCATAAACATTCCCCCGCTTATGGAGCGGAGTCCGAAGAATACCGCCGACCACCCGATATTGATCAACAACTGAACGGCAAACAAAATATAAGATGCCGTTTTTTGTTTCCCTGGACAATGCTGATTCCAAACAAAATAGAAAGCGATGCCCATCATAATATACAAGGTGGTCCAGACTGGTCCAAAGAGCCAATTCGGCGGAGTGAATATCGGTTTCTGCAGCACTACATACCATCCATCTACGGACTGGGAAGTAAACAGAGCGCCAATACTTGCAGCACCAAGGCATACAGTCACACTAACGAGCAGTTTTCTTAGATTCAATGAAAATCCACCCCTCTTCTCCGTATGCATAATGATGTTGCCGTTTTATTGACGCCCTTACCATCCAATCCAATCTTGTGCTGTTACCGTCCAGTTTTAAAATTCAATTCCGCAATTTTTGCATTTTCATCATCTCGAAATATAACGTGTTCAATTACAAACTGATATACTTTCATCTCCGGATCATCAATACCGGAAAATAGCCCTTGCGGTAAAACCTGAAGCAAGTCCCTTCGAATTTCCTGACTGGAGGTGCTGCTCTCTTGCTCCGGAACCAGCCTTCCCTGCAGACGCACTACTTCATAGTTATCGCCAAGAGCACAAAGCTCAACCCTGTTGTTTATCCCAATTTCAATAACCTTTTCTCCCTTTGCATGACTCACGAACCAAATATGATTTTGCGAGTCAACGAAAGGCCGCATCGGGCGAACATGCGGAATATTATTGCAAGCAGTCCCCATAAAGAATGCTTTTTCTTTTAACATGCGAAGAACTTTTTCTTCCATCATCACTTTGCCCCTACCAGGCATATCTGGGATTTTGCACACAGAATTTTCCACCGCTAATCTCTATCGCATTACCGGTAACATATCCAGCCGAATCAGAGGCCAGGAAAACCAACACATCGGAAATATCTTCCGGCTCGCCAAGACGGCCTAACGCAACTTGATCCGTTAAGAACTGCCGTTTTGTTGCAATTACCGGTTCAGTCATTTCGCTTCTGATCATCCCAGGTATATAGGCGACTACACGGATATTAAAAGGCGCCAATTCGGCGGCCGAAGTACGCGTAAAACTCAATACCGCCGATTTTGTCGCCGCATATGCACTGCTGCCGGCAGAAGGAATCAGCGAAGCAAACGAGGCGGCGTTCAAAATAACTCCTTTGCCTTGCGCTTTCATATGCGCAGCGGCAATTCTCGTACCGAGAAAAACAGATTTTACATTGATGCGGAATGTTTCATCCCACTCCTCTTCCGTCATATCCATAAAAGCTTTTTGCGGGTAAATACCGGCATTATTGATCCATACATCAATGCCGCCATATTGTTGGGCTACTTGATCTGCAAAACCAGTTATGGCGCCCGAATTGCCGGCATCCGCAACGCCTCCAAGAATTTCATACCCTTTTTCTTTGAACTCTTCCACTGCATTGTCAATTTTAGACTTTGTGCGTCCGCAAATTGCCACTTTGCAGCCTTCCTTTAAAAAAGACATTGCGGCTGCCTTGCCGATACCCGTTGCACCACCCGTAATCAAAACAACTTTCCCTGCTAACTTGAGATCCATATTCATCCTCCTCTTTTGTTATGAGAGATATTCCAGCCAGGACTTTGTCTCATCATACTACCTTAATTGACAAATCTATGAAAAAACAATGCAATATTAAATAGTATTACCGTAATACGATGCCCATAACGCACCCGCAATACGGACGGATTTTTCAGCAAAACCAGGCCCAACAGCGCAACCAAAACGAAAATAATCGCAGCGGTTAGCCCTAAATAAACCCTGTACCCATCCATCGGATAAATTTTAAAAACAAAGTAAGCATGTGCAATGGCAGTAATGCCAATACCCATCCCTGTGTATTCGTGAATAGCGCGGGCGAACGGAATGGATTTTTGGATAATGGACAACGGCTGACCTTCCCAAGCTTTCCGTTGCAGCAACTCTGCCAATTTAGTAAGACTAATATAAGAAACGGACATGGCTATTAATACAATAGTCAGCTTGGCGAACAATTTGGCAAATAGCATATCATCCAAATGGTTTCCCTCGTTTCAAACATCGCTGTTGTTATGCAAAATCCATCCGGCAGGGTTGTCCACTGTCAGCTTGTGTATTTGTTTTCCATGCGGTAAAACCAATTTCCTGTAAAGATATCTTTTTTTTTTGAAAATTCATTCTACCAGTTTAGATATTCTCTACCCTCTGTTCACTTCCTGCAATAATTTTTTTCCCTGCCGCGCAGCCAGTTTAATTTCATTGGCCATCACAGCAATTTCGATCAATGAATGCAAATAATAATTATTGTTAATTTTCGCTTGCCAATCCTCAATCGCCTTCACCAGCGTCTCCCAATAAGCTTCACTAATCTCCTCCGTCTCAACTGTTTTATTGTCAATAAGAACCCTTCTTAATTTGGTGTTAATTCGATCAATGGTTGCACAGCGACTTACCAGCAATTCTAAAATAGCGCCAAATTCAGGAGTAATCGGCGGATACCCGGCAGCTTGCCGCCGCTCATACCGCAAAGGCATCAGATCATAAATTCGATCGGCTTTTTCAATAAGGGATTCATTGTAATCGATAAATTTTTCTGCAAAACCAAACCATTGAACTTGTTCCGAGGCGGTTGTTGCAGAAGATACCGCCTCGCTTTTTGAAAAATCCAACAACCTATGCAATTCAGCGTTAAGTTGATGAACCCGTTTTTTTTGCTCTCTATCAATTTTCGGTTCTACATTATCAATTACGGCATAGCTTTGCAAGGCTGTACAAAAATATTGCGCGGCCATTTGGTTCCCTTCATTTAGCTTCGCCTTAAATTTTTGGCTATATCGCGGCGGCCAAAATACGATGTTAATCAGCATTGCAGTAAATAACCCCGCAAAAATAACTGCGGTTCTCATCAGCGCATGCGACAAAAATTCTTCCGGACTGGAACTTAAAATAAATACAGCAGCAACTATTCCTGTAGAAATGCCGCTTTGCAGCTTTATTTTTTGATACAAAATAATAATCAGTATGGTTATTAACCCCATCGAGAGCGGATTGCCGCCGATAAGATAGCCTAGAGCAATTGCTATCGTCACAGACAAAAGATGTACAAAAATCTGATCCTTCAGCGTTTTGAGCGAGAGAAATATGGAAGGCTGCATGTTGATTACAGCGGAAACTGCGCCAAAAACAGCCGGCTCAAGCTGGAAGGTCTTACAGATAAACATTGTAATTGTTACAGCAACTCCGGTTTTAATAATGCGAGCTCCAATTTTCAATGTTTCATGTCACCCACCTTATCACACATCCAGCGGAATGTATTTAGCATCACTTTCTTATCCTCATTTTATCATTTCCACCTGTGAATGTCATATGAAAAGCCCCAACTCAGTTTTCATTCTTGCTGAGTTGGGGCTTTTGTTCTTACATTATATTAATAGTCATACCATCCCTTACCGGTTTTCCTGCCAAGACGGCCTGCTTCAACCAGTTGTTTTAACGCCAAAGGCGCCTTCCATGCCGTTCCAAGCTGAATTTCATAATATTCCAGGGAATCTTTCAGAATATCAAGCCCAATGATATCTGCCAATTCAAAAGGCCCAATGGGAAGATACGTAGCTTTCATAGCAGCATCAATTTCTTCTTTGGTCGCCAAGCCTTCCTCATATGCTTTGAACGCTTCCAGGAAAAGCGGTGTATAGATACGGTTGGCGATGAACCCCGGTGAATCTTTTTTTACTTCTATGCTGATTTTTCCCATCTGTTTACCTACCGCTTTGGCAATATCGATCGTCTCATCACTGCTATAATACCCACGGGTTATTTCAACCAGTTTGGATGGCGGAATGAAAAAATGCATCCCGGCCACTTTGTCGGGGCGCTGAGTAGCTGCCGCAATTGTGGTAATTGAAAAGGTAGAAGTACTGGTAACCAGAACAGCTTCTTTTTTGCACAGCGTATCAAGTTGTGCAAACATCGCCTTTTTGATGTCAAGATTTTCTGCAACAACTTCAATGACAAAGTCTACTGTATCAAAATTTTCGAACTTGGAAGTCGTGTGAATACGCGCTAAGGCAGCATTGCTCTCTTGTGCAGTCAAAGTATTTTTTTGTACCAGTTTTTGCACTTGCTTTTCAATGCTTTGCAAGGCTTTTATCAGATTCGCTTCCGTTCTATTTTGTAATATTACCTCATAACCAGCCATAGCGGCACTGATCACAATGCCATTTCCCATTTTACCGGCTCCAACTACACCAATAGTTTTCATTTCCATAGCCTATCCCCCATCCTTTTCATAGTACCTAAAAACCATCGTCCTGCTTATACCATGGATGTTTGACCACCATCAACAACAACCAATTGCCCTGTCATATAATTTGATGCAGCAGAAGCCAAAAAGACGATAACCCCTTTAAGATCGTTTTCTCCGCCGTACCTGGCAAGAGGAATTCTCGGCATAATTTGCGGAGCCATTTGTTCCAACAATTTGTCATTCATGCTGGTTGGGAACCAGCCGGGAGCAATTGCATTGACTGTGATACCGTATCGAGCCCATTTTACAGCTAAATCTTTTGTCATGCTGACGACAGCGCCTTTACTGGCTGTATAGGCTACGGAATTTGCATTTTCCGGCAAATCGCCACCCAGTGCGCCAATGGATGCTGTATTGACAATTTTGCCGTAACCTTGGTTCTTCATCACACGGCCAGCCATCATTGACAATTGGAACGTACCGTTAAGATTGAGGGCAAGTACCTTTTGCCATTTATCCATCGGGAAGTTCATCGAATCAGCAACCCAGGCAATACCCGCATTGTTGACCAAAACATCAATTTTCCCAAACTCTTCCATTGTTACATCAATAAGTTTTTGGCAATCTTCTTCTTTGCTGGCATCACAAGCAACCGCAATAGCGCGAGTTCCACAATCTTTCTCAATTTTCGCACACATGTCGGTGCAGCGGTCAACCTTCCGTGCTGCTATAACAACATTGGCCCCGGCTTCCGCTACTGCAACAGCCATCTGTGCTCCCAGGCCAACCGATCCCCCCGTAATGATTACTGTTTTACCTTTTAAGTCAAAAATTTCTTTTACATGCATTGCTTTTTCCCCCTTATCCAATTTGAAAATATGTATACTATAATCTACTTGCATAATTTGTGCCAATCATTCATTATTCTTGACCAGCATTACTCTAAGGAAATCATTGACGCAACAACATATTTGTATAAATTAGAGACAATTACCTAATAATTTGTATACTTTCGTTACGTGTGTTTTATATTCGCGGCAACTAGCAAAAATCATCTGTATTCACCGGCGTGTATCGATCTTATATACGTCACAAGATTTGATTTTCATAAAAGCCCCCCATCAATAAACATGTTATATGCTTTCATCACATTTCCTGCCTATTGAAGGGGGGTAAGCTATCTATTTCGTATACGTACTGTCTACTTTTTGGATAGTGAAGTAATCAGCGAGTCTACTTTGTATACATTTTGTTTTTCAACATCCGTAATCACTTTATTTAGAAAATAAAGGAAATTTGTACCCGGCTCCAGTTCCCTGCATTTGGTCCGAGGGTGTATACACCACCGGCGGGATTTTTCGCGTCAAATGCTTGTCCTATGAGCAATTTAAGATTTTTTGCCATCGTGTAATCAAAGACGACTTCGTATTCTTCAACATTGCTGGTCGGACAGAGAGAAGTAGTATTGTAATCGCCCCAGCCAACAGAAGCATTTCTCTCGGCTTTCACATAGGCTACGCCCAGACCCCAGGTATGCGGCTTGCTGAAGTCAGCGCCTTTATAGTTCAATCGGACATACGCAGCGCTGTTTTCCGTGTCATATTCGGTATTTTTGATATAGTCACCACGGAGACGGAAGTTTTTTGCAAAACGAGTATCGAGACCGGCACCCCAAACATTTACATCAGAAGTTGGATAACCAATATTGAACTCATCATTCGTATTTTTCAAGTAATAACCATGCAAAGTAGTTGCTTTGCTGGTCGAATACTTCAAGTTGGCATACACGGCGTCCGAAAAACCAAGTTGATTAGCTTGGGCAACACCCTTATATGCGGTACTCGGGTTTGTAAAGTCGGCTAAACCGAGTTCTACTTTCAGCTTATCACCAATACCAAAATTCAATTTCGCACCATCCACACCCCAGAAGTTCATCCAGTAGCCAGTAGCACTGATTGCTGTATTGAATCGGCCGATTGTTGCCGTCGTGCCCTTCATTCCCAGGAAATTATTCACTTTCAGGTTTGCTTCAATGATTTTATTTTCATCTTTGTCATTTGATCCGAAATTCGTTTGCCGCATGTTAATCATACGGAAATTCGCCGAGCTATCATCATTGATTTGCGCACTGGCAGACAAGCGCCAGTTCGTTTGGTAAACTCCAGAGTTCTTCGTATCAGAGAACTGGATATAACGGAAGCTAGCTTCTCCGCCCCAATTCAGTTTATCGGCGTTGACTTTTTTCTCCACCTTGGTCAATCGGGCATTGATCTGTTCCAATTCAGCAGCGAACTCTTTCGCTAATTTATTGATAAGAGCTTTGTTCTCAGCAGTTGCTTTTTCTTCTTTTGTCATGGCATTAGCGATAATTTGCGCCATTTCATAACGGGTCATCGTTCTGTCACCGCGGTACGTTCCATCGCCATAACCTTCTACAACACCGTCTTTAGCCAGTTTGTTAACGGCGCCATAGGCCCAGTGGTTAGCAGGGACATCGCTGTAAAGACTTGTCGGTGCAGCCATGGCAATGCCGGCGACACCCATCAGAAAGATGCACACCAAAGCTGTAACTAATACTTTCTTCATTTGTTCTTCCTCCTCAAATTTTCGACGATTTGATGTTTGGCTTCAGAGTTTTCGGTAAATAATGAACCACAGATGAGTGAGAATAGAGTTTCCAGTTGTTTTCTCGATACTCTCTTGATCTCATCCGATTCATATCGATCACCTACTGCGAAAACCAGGGAACTCTAATCATTCCTCCTTCCCACCCCGGCTCTCTTCGGTGTCCAGATCGTGCAGCAACTTGCAAGCAGCAGCAGATAATCTTTTTTACGATTTTTTTCATTTTCGTATGCTGGTTTCCAAGGAAATGTATTGCAATAATCATGCCAATTTTTCCGAAGAAAAAATATATTCAGTCTTTATAAAACAACCTATTATGGCATCTGCATAGGAAAGGATAAAGGTATTCCCCATGGTACGCGATTGCTATGCGTAATTACATTCAACATCTCTTTTCCTGATTAATAGTGTCTACAAACAAGACAATGCGTTTAGGGTTTTTAGAAACAATAAACAAAGCAAAAGCAGCAAATATTTTTAGTTTGCTGCTTTTGCTTTGTACAATATTTTTCATTATATTTTCTTATGATACTTTAGAAGTTGAAAAAGCCCCTGATCCCGGAATTGAATGATTTCTTCGTTGGTTTTCCCAAATTCCGCCGATCGGTTCGTCATTTCCTTGTCAACACCCGCTTGAGCAATATCAGGCCATCCATCAGGAAATTTATCCCACTTTGCCATGTCTGCCAACCATTTTTCAGCGGAAGGGTTCATGTGGAGCGATGAGCCTCTAATACCATGTTGTCCGCCGGCCAACTGGAATATCAGGTTTGGTCCTAACAGCGCCCAACGCAAACCAGGTCCGAAGGTAACCGCTTTATCAATATCTTCTACAGAACAAACTCCTCTAGTAACCAAATCCACTGCTTCCCGGAATAAGCCCATCTGCAACCGGTTGGCAATGAACCCCAGCGATTCTTTTTGCAAAACGATTGGCTCTTTGCCAAGACGAACGTAAAAATCGCAAGTACATTCCACTGCTTCCGGACTTGTTTTCTCGCCTTTGGTAATTTCGATCAAGGGAATAATATGCGGAGGATTATAGGGGTGCGCTCCGATGCATCGTTCAGGATGTGCGGAAAATTTTGCAATTTCAGTGATCAGCAATCCCGAGGTGCTGCTGGCAATGATTGTATCGGGCGACGTAATTTTTTCCACCTGACCTAAAATATTTTGCTTAATTTCATAGTTTTCCGGTCCGGATTCTTGGATGAACTGAACATTTTGCACCGCTTCTTCCAGGTGAACCGTGTATGTTATTAATTTTTCCGCTTCTGCAGCCGCTTGTCGCGTTATGATGGCGTTTTTTTGCAATATTTTCAGATTATTGATTACACTTTTTTTCGCATGATCCAAGTTATCTTGTCCAGTATCATATAGGTAAACGGGATACCCTTTTAAACTAAAACTTATCGCCCAGCTGGATCCAATAATCCCGGCTCCCACACAAGCGATCTTCTTGATAACATTCGTCTTAATCGTAATCCCTCCCATACAAATCATTTTGCTGGAGAGTAAATAGTAAATTCATTTCTCAATATCAATCAGAAAATAGAATGTATTCTGTTATTTTTCGACTTATTTCAGCATTATGATAAACTCACTATTTCCCTCTACATACTGAATGTTAATAATTCACTTCAGCGATGCCCTTAAGGCCTAATATACTGCGTGTCTCTTCTGCGTTCGCTATTTCGAACCCCATTCGCACGGCAATTTCCTTTACCAAAGTGACTTGTTCCGCGCTTGATTTTGCCAATGCCCCCGAATGAAGATATAGATTATCTTCAAGACCAACCCGGACATTTCCACCCATTGCCATCGCAGCAGTAACCATGGGGAGTTGCGCCCTTCCAGCAGCCGCACAAGACCATTTAATATCACCAAGTTCTTCTCTCGCGGTTTTCACCAAATAGGCCAAGTTGTCCACCGTCGCCGGAATGCCGCCTAAAATCCCCATGACAAATTGCAGATAAATTGCGTTTTTCACGATACCGGTTTTCATTAAGTGAGCGATATTGTGTATCATTCCCACATCATAGACTTCATACTCCGGAATGGTACCACAATGATTCATCGTTGAAATGTAATAGGACAATGATGTAAAGGAATTACTGAATATCTGATCCTCAGACCTTTGCAGATAGGGAATTTCCCAATCATATTTGGGTTCTTTAATCGCTTTTGCAGCACCGGAAAAATTAAAGTTTACTGACCCCGCATTGCAGGAAGCCAATTCAGGCTTAAAATTGGATACCGGAGCCAGCCGTTCTTCTAACTCCATTCCCGGCGCGCCGCCACTAGTGACACAAATAACGGCATTACATTGTTTCTTAATGCCGGATATAATTTCTTTCATAACATTCAAATCCGAAGTCGGTCTGCCGTCTGCTGCCGACCTGGCATGAATATGAACGGTTGCCGCACCTGCTTCATGAGCCTTCAAAGCATCTTCAATGATCATCTTCGGCGTAACAGGCAAATAGGGGCTCATGCTCGGAGTATGAATTCCTCCTGTGATTGCTGCGGTAATGATAATTTTTCTAGCCATATGAACAGTTTCCCCCCCTCTTGATTTTTAAATTCCTTTAAAATCAGGTCATTGCAACATAGCGATTTGTTAACTTGTTATCCAATTTTTATCGCTTCATCATAAGCATCTTTAATAGCCGCTTGCATATTTCTTGGTTCACTGGCATCGCCAATAATGGATAGTTTGTCAATTTTCCCTTGGAGTTCTGCAAACAGCTCATCATTGGAACAGGTTCTTCCGGCATTAATGACTGTATCAATTGAAATTCGCTCTGAACCTGCAGGATTTTGAACAAGAACCTTATTTTGTTTAATCGCAATTACCTCCGCCTGATCCATTGTTCTCACGTTAAATTGTTTTAGTCTTTTTAGCTTTGACCATCGAGTGCTCAGCCCAATATCCCTGCCAATCCCCCTGCCCGTTTCCACAATCGTGATCCGTCGATTGCCTTGCGTTAGCAAATAATATAATTCTTCCGGTCTTTCCGCCTGATGCAGCAGTTGAAAACGCAAGTCCTGAGCACTAATGGTCCCGCTCTCAGCAAGAAATAAAGCAGTCTCAACTCCTAGCAATCCTCCGCCGATAATGACAATGTCCGAGCCTACTTTCACCTTTTTCTTTAAAACGTCCCATGCGTGAAGAACCCGCGCTTCTTCGTCTCTTGGAATGAGTAGAGTCATCGGTTTTGCCCCCGTAGCAATTACAACCCGCTCAAAAGCGGCAGAGCGAACTGCCTCCAGCACATTGTCTGCGGTAGCTTTTTTTTCGTAACAAATCTCCACTTTTAAACCAGCACAAGTGCGAAGCAAATAATTCGGCAATCGTCCAAATTCATGCCGTCCAGGAGGCTGAGAAGCCAGTCTAACTTGCCCGCCGGAATGCCCGGTTTCTTCCCAAATTGTTACAAAATGGCCACGCATGGCTGCAACTCTGGCATATTCCAAACCGGCTAAACCGGCGCCGATTACCAAAATCTTTTCAGGGCTCTCCGACTTGACTTGCACCGGTAATAAAGAATTCAACATAAGATCGACTTCTCTTCCGGCTTCTGCATTCGCGAGGCAATTCAATTTTCTGCCCAAAAATATGTTATCCATACAACCTTGGTTACAGGCAATGCAAGGGAGGATCGAGTCATATGCGCCGCGTGCCGCTTTATCTGCCAATTGGGGATCAGCAACAAACCCCCTTGCTATACCGATAAAATCCGCATCGCCTCTATCAACAATTTTCTCACCTAACTGAGCAGTAATTCTGTTGCAAACAACTACCGGGATCGATACCATCGATTTGATCGCCTTCCCTAAATAGCTAAACATACCCGGGGGTACATCCATTGTGATTTGAGGAACGTTGGTTTCATGCCAACCCCCTGTAACATTCAGAGCATCAACGCCCGCTTTTTCGAAAGCCAAGCAAATTTGTCTCGCCTCTAAATTGGTATTTCCTCCCTGAATAAAATCATTTCCGGAAACCCGAACCATAATAGGAAAATCCGGCCCAACCGCCCGACGAACTGCTGCCACAACCTCAAGGGGAAAAAGCATTCTGTCTTGCAAGTCGCCGCCATACTTATCCTTGCGTTGGTTCGTCAGCGGAGATAAAAATTGCGATATCAAATATCCTGCACTGCCCGCAAGTTCCAAGCCATCGAAACCCGCTTCCTTAGCCCGTCTTGCCGCCTGGGCAAAAAACGATAGGATTTCCTTAATCTCTTCTTGAGTCATTTCCCGTGGAGTTTCGCCGGTGAAACGCGAAAACACAGCGGATGGAGCCACAGCCTGTGCCCCACCGTATTCTTTTGATCGGGCATATCTACCTGCATGGAACAATTGCGGGAAAATCTTAGCCCCTTCCTCATGCACCGCTTCAGTCAAAGAACGAAGCCCTGGTATAAAACAGTCGTCATATAGTTGCAACATGCCATGTTCATTAACGCGTATAGGGTCAATTCCTACCGCTCCCACAATAATCAGCCCTACGCCTCCCTGGGCTCGCAAACGGTAAAATTCGATGATCCTGTCACTCACTTCACCTTCCGGACAATATGCCAAATGCATGGGCGTCATAATAAAGCGATTTCTGATTTCGACTCGGCCAATTTTTCCTGGAGAATATAATCTAGACATGGCCTGCTCCCTTCTCCGTTCTCACACCGGTAATTTGGATTTCAATCTGATCTTTCTTCATTGGAAAAATACCTCCGCTAAAACACAACCCGCCATGATTTAGTGGAGGTATTTTTGAAATTAATGATTATTTTTCGTAATCATAGAAGCCGGCGCCAACTTTCCTCCCAAGGCGACCAGCCCGGGCGAGTGATTTGATTGCATGCGGCGCAGCCCATTTTGCATTTTTCGTTTCATCATAGAAATAATCCATGACGGCAATCGTGAGGTCAATCCCGCCAATACTGTCCATCATTTCAAATGGCCCCATTGGATAATTCAGCCCCAGTTTGACGCCTGTATCAATATCCTGAGGCGTAGCGACTCCTTCTTCCACCATCTGAAGGGCTTCGAGAAATTGAGCAAACAAGAGACGGTTTACAATAAACCCAGGAGTATCTTTTTTCGATACGATCGGCGTTTTGCCCAAATCTTTTCCTAATTGTTCAACGATAGCCAACGTTTCGTCGCTAGTGCTGTAGCCGCGGATAATTTCTACCAGCCGCATGACTTGCGCGGGATTAAAGAAATGCATGCCGATTACTCGATCCGGCCGCTTTGTAGCCGCTGCAATAGCGGTAACGGACATGGAAGAGCTGTTTGTAGCCAGAATAACATCCGGGCGGCAAATCTTATCCAAGTTTGCAAATGCTTCTGATTTGATTTTCAAATTCTCGATAATGGCTTCTACAACAAAATCTACAGATGCAAAATCTTCCATGTTCGTGGTGGTAGACATCCGGTTCAGAATGGCTTCTTTTTCTTCCTCTGTCAGCTTCTGCTTTGCAATGCTTTTGTCCATCAATTTCGTTGCACGTTGAATAGCACCATCAACAAAACGTTGTTCAATATCGCAAATTACTACTTCAAAACCTTTCATGGCAGCTACATGAGCAATACCTCCGCCCATTGCCCCTGCGCCCAATACGCCAATTTTTTTAATTCCCATTGTAAACCCTCCATTTTTCTACTGTAAACTTATTTTTCAAAATCAATTTATCCTTTTCTAAAACCAGAGAATGAATTATTCTTTGACTTTCGCATTCACTACTTCAGCGACTGCGCCCGGTTCTTCCCTGAAAATCCCGGCCGGCATCAATTTCGGATTTTTGATAACCGGTTTGAAATCCATTTGCTGCAAGATGTCTTTTTCGAGATCAATCCCTGGGGCAATTTCGATTAATTCTACGCCTTCCTGAGTCAACTCAAAAACGGCTCTTTCGGTCACATACAAAACCGGTTGCTTGATGCTTTGGGCATATTTGCCGCTGAAAGTGATTTGCTCGACTTTCGAAATGAATTTTTTCGCTCTGCCTTCTTGAACAATATGCAGTTTTCCATCTTCGACCTTTACTTTTAAACCACCGGTAGTAAAACTGCCTACGAAGACAGTCTTTTTCGCGTTTTGTGAGATATCAATAAATCCGCCAATGCCGATCGGCTCGCCATTGATTTGGCTGACGTTCATATCGCCGGTAGGGTCAACCTGAGCCAAACCAAGGATAGCTACATCGATCATGCCACCGTTAAAAAAGTCAAATTGGTGACCCATTTCTACGATTGCTTCCGAATTATAGCAACAACCAAAATCATGCGCCCCTGCAGGAATACCGCCTAAATGACCTGCTTCCGTCGTCATCGTGAAAAGATGGTTGATTTTTTCTTCTGCGCATACCGCTGCCGCAATTTCCGGAATACCAACGCCATTATTAATAACGGCTCCTGGGAACAACTCCATATTTGCCCGTCTGGCAATAATCTTGCGTTCCGACAAAGGCTCTGCCGGAATGGCATCAATCGGAATTTTGATATCGCCGGCATAAACCGGGTTGAAATAAGTCTGCCCGGTTTGAAAATGGTTTTCTGACTTTGCGACAACCAGATAGTCAACAAAAATTCCGGGAATCTTTACTTCTTTCGGATTTAAAGTGCCTTCCTTGACAATATGCTCCACCTGCGCGATGACAATACCGCCGCTGGCTTTAGCTGCTTGAGCACAAGATAATTGTTCCAGAAAATAGCCCTCTCTGTACAGCGAGATATTGCCCTTTTCATCGGCTACAGATCCACGAATGATAGCCACATCCAGTTTAGGGATTTTGTAATAAAGCCAGTCTTGACCTTCCAAATTCACTACTTCTATAAGATCTTCACACGCTTCGGTTCTTGCGTTCAGTTTGCCGCCGCTGCCGACCCGGGGATCCACAAACGTTCCCAACCCGACTTTGGTAACAATCCCGGCTTTACGGGCGGCGATATTGCGCAGCATTGTAGTCATAATCCCTTGCGGGAAATTATACGCTTCCATTTGGTTCGCCTGCACCATCTTAGTCCAAGCAGGTCCGCAGCCTTTAAAATGCCCGCCGACAGCTCTTTTTATCAAGCCTTCATGCGCCAAGTGGGCAAACCCCCGGGTAGCGCGGTTACCAATGCCTGATGGATAATAGAACGTCAAATCGCGCGGATGGCCGGCTTCTTTAAAACCGGTTTCGATTGCCATAGCCACTTCTTCCGCAAACCCACCCAGAGTGATACCGGTGGTATAGATCGTAGCACCATCTTTGATCTGTTTTACCGCTTCTTCAGCTGTAACTATTTTCGGCATAATTTCACTCCTTGTTAAATTCTTCAGATTTCGTCCTTCACACAGCCTGTAAGACCCCGCCCTCTTAGGTCGGGGATTAACAGGCTGTAGCTCGAAGTAAATTCGACTAAACTTCAGATGGAGTTGCACCCAAGGCACAGGCAACTCCATCTGAAGTAAGTCTACATTCATCCGGAGTCCATGTTCTGCTTTTTTTGTCTATTATTTATTGATGAAAACCGGTTTCCGTTTTTCAACGAAGGCCTTCATACCTTCTTTTTGATCCTGTGTTGAACAAACCATGGCAAACCGTGTTTTTTCCAACTCTTTTCCAGCTTCCTGCCCCATATTGACGCCGCAGTTAATCGATTCTTTTGCATACTTTAAGGCTACAGCCGGTTTTTCAATCAACTTGGCTGCCAATTTTTTTGCTTCTTCCAAAACATCGGCATCCGCGACCACCGTGTTAACCAAACCGATTGCTAACGCTTTCTCTGCTTTTACAGGTTTACCCATAAAAATCATTTCTTTCGCACGCGATGCACCGATTAAGTTGGCTAACCGCTGAGTACCGCCACCGCCGGGGAATACTCCCAAAGTGATTTCCGGAAGGCCAAACAAACTGCCCTCTCCGGCAATGCGGAAATCGAAGGCCAACGATAATTCACAGCCGCCGCCAAAAGCTGGACCATTCATCGCAGCAATGGTAGGAATAGGCAACCCTTCCAACCGGTCATGCAGATGGTGGGCGCTGCTGACAATCCGGTAGGCTTCGATCGGATCAGCATTCATCATTTCAGCGATATCGGCGCCGGCCGCGAAAACCTTGCTGCCGCCAGTGACAATAAGCGCTCTGACTTTCGGATCCGCTTCCAAAATATCCAATGCTGCTTCCAGATCGTCATTTAATTCCGTGCAGAGTGCATTGTATGCCTTGGGGCGATTTAGAGTAATGATCGCCAAACCATCCTCTTGTTGTTCGAAAATGATGTTCTTAAATTCCATAACGTATCTCCTTTACTGTTTTCCTGCAAAATTATGAACTTTTTTTATTTCTTCTCGAATTTTTTAAATTTCTCCAACATCCGGCGCGGGGTTGCGGTCTCACGCTCGTACAGAGGCAAGTCTTCATTAATACCGCAAAGATACTTGGCAATGTTTTTGAGTCCCTCCACATCATAGGCGCCCATCATTGCAATGGTTTCCATGATCGGGGATCCGCCGCCGTGTACGCCGGCTACCATGGTCGCTCCGGCAAAGTGGCCGCACAATTGATTTTCCACCATCCGGAAGCAGCGATGAGTATCTTCAGCGGAAACAGCACGGTTTCTCCTCAGATATTTATTGCAAAGTTCAGCGGTTTCCGGCGCAAAGAACTCTTCCTCCAGCGGCAGCGTAGCGCTCATCCCTCCCGCCAGGTCAGCCAGCGTGTTGTACTCGCCGTAAATATTTTCTCCGGCAAGTTTTCTACCGGCATTCGTCAAAATTTCATCCGGCGCATAGGTGCCGGACGGCATTTTTACGCCGCGATAGGCAGCTGCCTGCCCGGAAGCAAATACCAACTCGGCAACGCTGATGATATGGCAGATTTTATCTTTTACATGCTCCGCTTTCTCAATGCCGTTCACTTCTGCTACAAGAGCGCATTGACTGGCCATTACTTCGGAGATTGCCGTTTTGCAGCCAGTATAGGAGTGTCTGTGGAAATGAGCAAACATAATGGCCAGATAGCCCGCATATTGAACTACGCCCGGATTGTCCAGACCGTTCATGAAGACTCTGTCGTTCGGAACGAATACATCGTCAAATACGGTCATTGACTCAACATCACCCACATGTCCCATTGGCGCATCGAGGTGTTTGCGTTTCGTGTGGCCGCCAGGCAGCGCCATCAGCTTTACGCCTTCCCAGTCTGCCGGAAGCGCAAAGGATACAGCGTAAGCAGCATCTTTTCCGCCCATAAAACGGGTCGGGGTAACAATAATTTCATCCACATAGGGGGCATTGGAATTACAGCATTTTGCTCCGCGGACGATAATCCCTTTGCAAGGTTTGCCGTCTATGCCGATGCCATCCACATCCGTTTCGACCACACGGACATACATATCCGGGTCTTCCTGCTCGTGCGGCCGTTTCATCCGGTCGCCTTTTACGTCGGTCTGGGCGCAATTGCCAATCAGATCATTGTCTTGGAAATATTTCAAATATTGCAAGAACCTCTTGTTATAGTCCGTCCCAAGAGCCTCATCCATGTCGTACGTAACAACGGACAGCGCGTTGATTGCGTCAACACCCATGCACCGTTGGATACAACCGCCCACTCGGTGGCACAGCAGCCGGGTCATGCGCTGTTTTTTCAGCAAATCGTCCATACTCTGATGAATATGATTGAAACGGTTGACTTTTTCACCGGTAATATGGGATGTGGCCGTGCAAACTTCTTCATAACGCGGATCTTCCGCACAATCATAGGTCTGCTTCATAACATACAGACCGCCGTTCAAATACTCGCCGGTTCTATCGACTTTTTTCCCGTTGATATACACGTTGGGCTTCATTTTCCTGATACGTTCCACATACGCTTCATACCCTTTAATTGCCATCTTTCCTACCTCCAAAATGTTTTATTATTTAAGGGCTCCAATAAAGACTGCCGCTCAATAGTATATGTTGCATAAATTATGCCAACTGCCGGTCAATTCAAAAAACCTTCTTGTGATTGGCGCCACGGCTTTGCAGCATAAATTGTTTTGTATATTTTCGGCACAGTTAGATTGTTTGATAAAGTATATTTGTATATTATATATATATCTAAATTGTAGACAGTTTCGTCTGAATACATTCTGCAAAACGCCATTCGTTTACAGGTCCGGTAAAGACAGCGTCTTTTTATGAATTTTAATTATTTTTACTATATGGAAACGGGCAATCGTCCGGTTTTCAGACGACGCCCGCTTCGCATTTTAACGAAAAACTACTTTTCCATAAAATCATTGAATAGTTTGCTCTTATTTTTCGACCTTAAGCGGTTTTTTCAATTGCTGCATCTTGTTTCCGTTGTTTGAACGTCATAGCAACCGCCGAAGAACACAAGATCGCTACGATAAAATATTGGAACGCCATGTCGTAATTGTTGCCGCTGCCGGTTCCGATCAAGAAACCTGCGATCATCGGCGAACAGAAACCGGCAATTTGTCCTGCCATGTTTACAAAACCCATTGCCCGGCCAGTGATCTCTTTGGAGATCGCACTGACTGGAAGATTATACAAAGCGCCAGTGGCAAAGAAGATGGAGAAACCAGTCAGCGTCTGCCATATTACCAGTTGATCCAATGATCCGGCGGTATAAGTCATATACAGGAAGGCAGCGGATACCCACTGAGAAATAATGAGAGGTATTTTCCGGTTATTCTTCGCTATACCATCACCGATCCAGCCGGCAAGCAAGAAACCAACCGCTCCTGCTACAAACGGGATTGAGGCAACCCAGCCTAATTGTGACAATGTCAAGCCGCGGGACAATTTCAGGTAAGATGGAAGCCAGGAAACGAAACCGTACGTTACCATGTTGGAGAACAAGAGGATAAAGAACGATTTATACACCGCTTGTTCCTTGATGATTTGCCAAAACGTCACCTTCTGTCCAGAAGTGATAGAAGTCCCGAGTTCTTCAGGCTTTTCTTCCAATTCATCCAGTTCTGCTTTACTAATTCCAGGCTTGTCGGCCGGGTTGTCCGGTAATTTCCACCAAATCAAAGCGACCAGCAGAGCACCGGGAATAAATAAAAGGTAATAAACCGAACGCCATCCATAGACAGAAACTAAACTTGCGATAAACCACGGGGTGACAGCGGGAGCAAGAACGGTCGCCGCCATCATCAGACCGCTGCCGATGCCGCGTTGTTTGAGCGGCAGCCAGTTCGCAGTAGCCTTCCAAGTAGCTGCCGGTGCAATGCCTTCGCCGATACCGAATATTACCCGGTATACAAGCATTGTTGTCAGATTGCTCGCCCATCCGGTTACGGCGGTAAAAGCCGACCACCAGAGTACAGCAGCTGACAATACCTTGCGGGAGCCGTATTTATCTGCAAGTAATCCGCCGGGGATTTGCATAATAAAATAGCCAAGGAAAAACGCGCTCATTACGCCGCCCATCTCAAACGGTTTGAGGCCAAATTCAAGGGCGATGAAAGGGATTGTTACCGCCATTACCATGCGATCGATATGACACAAAAACCAAATTGAACAAATAATGGACATTGATGTGTATGAGTGCTTCCACTTCATGGACACTACCTCCTTAAATTTTGCACTTCCGGCACACTCCGAACGGGAAAAATTTAGCGAACCAACCCTTGTCTCTTCACCCCCTGTTGCTGCATTCTTGAACTTGGTTAATTACACAACGTTTCAATTGATGGCGTTGCCCTTAATGAGCCTGCCAATGATTATTGCAATAATCATTCCAATAAATAAGCATAACTGCCAATCAAAGAAAATCCCTTGATTCATAAATCGCAGCATACCGTAAATTACATATAATTGTATGCATTTTATACAATTTCAGTTAACTTTGTATATTCTTCATACAGCGTCGATTGAAATCAACTGGCAACCAAACCAATCCTTGTGTTTCATATCCATTTATCGTAAAGGTTATGCAACAAAAGAGAATGGGGCGGTGCGCACGGTTTGACGCGCGCACCTTATTTTTAAGAATTCATGTGCGTTAGGTTACATTATATACAAGTGGTCAGTCTTTGCATACAATGCGTTTTTAATCTTAACTTCTCTTATTTAACAGCTTCAACCAGCACTGCCATACCTTGGCCGCCGCCAATACATAAACTGGCAATACCATAACGGCCGCCGCGACGTTGCAGTTCATAAACCAATGTGTTGATCAGTCTTGTTCCGGTTGCTCCCAGAGGATGGCCCAGCGCGATCCCACCGCCATTTACATTCAAACGTTCATACAAGGAAGTACCCGGCATCATATTTAATTCCCTAAGAACACCAAGAGACTGCGCAGCAAAAGCTTCGTTGAATTCGAACAAATCAATTTCATCCAATTTCAGACCGGTTCTCTTCAAAACAGCTTGGACTGCACTGACTGGGCCAAGGCCCATTACTCTCGGATCAAGTCCGGTTGCGGCATGGGCAACAACACGAGCCATCGGCTTTAACCCCAATTGCTTGCATTTTGTTTCCGACATAATCACAACTGCACTTGCTGCATCATTCATTCCGGAAGCATTGCCAGGAGTAACACTGCCATCTTTCTTAAACGCAGGTTTTAGTTTAGCTAACTGCTCTACCGTTGTCGCTCGCGGATGTTCGTCGGTATCAAATACTACGCTTCCTTTTCTGCTTTTCACTTCAAACGGAACGATTTCATCGGCAAATTTACCGGCATTTATTGCTTCAATTGCCTTGCGATGACTATTGTAAGCATACTCGTCTTGTTCCTCGCGCGAAATATTATGCCGCGCCGCAACATTTTCCGCAGTAATACCCATGTTGAGATTCGGATACAGCTCTTCCGGCGCACTGGTTTGAGCGCCCCGCACAAAAGCATCTACAAGGGTGACATTCCCCAGACGCAATGGATCAAAGCGAACTGCCGGCGGCATGTAAAACAAAATTCTGGACATACTCTCAACTCCGCCGGCAACGATAATGTCGGCATAGCCGGTTTGAATTTGTTGAGCGGCTGATACCACTGCCTGCAATGAAGCTGCGCATTGCCGATCGATTGTGTATCCGGGTACACTTTCCGGCAATCCGGCTTGCAATGCGGCAGCTCTGCCAATATTACTGCATTCGGCATTGCTCTGAACATGACCTAAAATCACTTCATCTATCTGATTTTTTTCCAGTTGTGACCGCTTTACAACTTCTGCGATAACATGGCTGGCCAAATCTTGCGGTTTAACAGTTTTTAAACTGCCCAAAAATGTTCCTACTGCAGTTCTTGCTGCGCTTGTTATAACGCAATTTTCCATTAACACCAGACCTCCAATCCTGATCAGATCAAACCTTTTTATTTCTTCTCGAATTTTTTAAATTTCTCCAACATCCGGCGCGGAGTTGCAGTCTCACGCTCGTACAGAGGCAAGTCTTCATTAATACCGCAAAGATACTTGGCAATGTTTTTGAGTCCCTCCACATCATAGGCGCCCATCATTGCAATGGTTTCCATGATCGGGGATCCGCCGCCGTGTACGCCGGCTACCATGGTCGCTCCGGCAAAGTGGCCGCACAATTGATTTTCCACCATCCGGAAGCAGCGATGAGTATCTTCAGCGGAAACAGCACGGTTTCTCCTCAGATATTTATTGCAAAGTTCAGCGGTTTCCGGCGCAAAGAACTCTTCCTCCAGCGGCAGCGTAGCGCTCATCCCTCCCGCCAGGTCAGCCAGCGTGTTGTACTCGCCGTAAATATTTTCTCCGGCAAGTTTTCTACCGGCATTCGTCAAAATTTCATCCGGCGCATAGGTGCCGGACGGCATTTTTACGCCGCGATAGGCAGCTGCCTGCCCGGAAGCAAATACCAACTCGGCAACGCTGATGATATGGCAGATTTTATCTTTTACATGCTCCGCTTTCTCAATGCCGTTCACTTCTGCTACAAGAGCGCATTGACTGGCCATTACTTCGGAGATTGCCGTTTTGCAGCCAGTATAGGAGTGTCTGTGGAAATGAGCAAACATAATGGCCAGATAGCCCGCATATTGAACTACGCCCGGATTGTCCAGACCGTTCATGAAGACTCTGTCGTTCGGAACGAATACATCGTCAAATACGGTCATTGACTCAACATCACCCACATGTCCCATTGGCGCATCGAGGTGTTTGCGTTTCGTGTGGCCGCCAGGCAGCGCCATCAGCTTTACGCCTTCCCAGTCTGCCGGAAGCGCAAAGGATACAGCGTAAGCAGCATCTTTTCCGCCCATAAAACGGGTCGGGGTAACAATAATTTCATCCACATAGGGGGCATTGGAATTACAGCATTTTGCTCCGCGGACGATAATCCCTTTGCAAGGTTTGCCGTCTATGCCGATGCCATCCACATCCGTTTCGACCACACGGACATACATATCCGGGTCTTCCTGCTCGTGCGGCCGTTTCATCCGGTCGCCTTTTACGTCGGTCTGGGCGCAATTGCCAATCAGATCATTGTCTTGGAAATATTTCAAATATTGCAAGAACCTCTTGTTATAGTCCGTCCCAAGAGCCTCATCCATGTCGTACGTAACAACGGACAGCGCGTTGATTGCGTCAACACCCATGCACCGTTGGATACAACCGCCCACTCGGTGGCACAGCAGCCGGGTCATGCGCTGTTTTTTCAGCAAATCGTCCATACTCTGATGAATATGATTGAAACGGTTGACTTTTTCACCGGTAATATGGGATGTGGCCGTGCAAACTTCTTCATAACGCGGATCTTCCGCACAATCATAGGTCTGCTTCATAACATACAGACCGCCGTTCAAATACTCGCCGGTTCTATCGACTTTTTTCCCGTTGATATACACGTTGGGCTTCATTTTCCTGATACGTTCCACATACGCTTCATACCCTTTAATTGCCATCTTTCCTACCTCCAAAATGTTTTATTATTTAAGGGCTCCAATAAAGACTGCCGCTCAATAGTATATGTTGCATAAATCATGCCAACTATCGGTCAATTCAAAAAACCTTCTTGCGATTGGCGCCACGGCTTTGCAGCATAAATTGTTTTGTATATTTTCGGCACAGTTAGATTGTTTGATTACGTACATTTGTATATTATATATATATTATAAACAGTTTCATTTGCACATAAGTTATCTTTAAGGCGTACTTACTTTTCCAAAAATGTATAAATTAAAAAAGCACACGATGATTGCAATTTTTCTTTGCAATCATCGTGTGCTTTTTTAGTAAGGTTTAAAAGAAATGCAGACGATTTTCAATCAAATTATGTGTCAATTTTATACCTTTGCAGTTTTTCATAGAAAGCGCGCCGGGAAATGCCCAGGGCTTTTATTGCATTGCTTCGGTTGTTATTGCTTTCTGCCAAAGCTGTCATGATCATTTCACGCTCAATATTTGCCACGGCCTCCTTTAAATCATGAGGTTTACTTGGAACCGGCCTGACTTCACTCTCGGCCGGACGTAAATGTTCCGGCAAATGCTGCACTTCAATTTGCGTTCCAGTCCGGACAATACTGGCATGTTCCAATACATTTTGCAATTCTCTTATATTTCCAGGCCACTTGTATTTCTGAAGGATTTTTGTCACTTGCCAGGATAACGTTAATTTTTCGCCCGCTTTTTCTGAAAACAGTTCAAGAAATTTGTCGGCAATAAGAGGAATATCATCCTTGCGTTCGCGCAGAGGCGGCAAATGGATAGGTACAATATTAAGCCGATAATACAGGTCGCGGCGAAACGTTCCTTTTTCAACCATACTTTCCAAATTACAATTCGTAGCGGCAATCACTCGTATATCCAATTTTATGGTTTTGTTGCCTCCAACCCGTTCAATCTCCCGTTCCTGTAAAACCCGCAAAAGTTTTGCCTGCATGCCAAGGCTCATATCCCCTATTTCATCCAAGAATATGGTGCCATATTGAGCCAATTCAAATTTTCCGAGTTTTCCGCCTTTTTTCGCTCCGGAAAAAGCTCCTTCGTCATACCCGAACAACTCACTTTCCAACAAGTTCTCCGGTATGGCCGCACAATTCACTTTAATCAAATGCCTGTCCTTGCGCGAACTGCTATTATGGATAGCGCCAGCCAAGACCCCCTTGCCAACCCCACTTTCACCAAGAATAAGGACTGTGCTATCCGTCCGAGCCACTTTCGCAGCCAAATTCAAAGTTTCTCTTAATTGCTTGTTTTCCCCTATATATTCCTTAAACGATTGTGGAAGTTTTTCCCGTTCATTCAATTGGTCACGAAAATAATTTGCCAACTCTTTGGTACGTTGTAATTCCTTGTCCAACTTTACTAACTCGCTTACGTTAGAGAAAATACAAATACAGCCAACAATCTTGTCGTCCTCAATAATAGGAGCCGCACTCCCTACAGTATCAATTCCAACTGAAAACAAAAAATCTCTTCGGCCGTGTGTAGGCACTCCGGTACGCAACGTCTCAATCGCAATAGACTTTGGTTCGATTTCATCGAGTCTGCGTCCCATTATTTTATCTACCGGTACTCCCAAAATTTTAGAGTATATCTTATTTACATAGACAATTTTTGTGTTCACGTCCAAAACCATGACTACTTCCTGCATGTTATCCAATATTTTAAATAGTAATTTTGGATCGCACGGTTTAAGGACATTTTCGGCGATGGTATACGTTTCTTCGTTCACGCGTTTCCCTCCAACATGCATTATACTTTTCTAGAAAACGGAGATATCGTATGGGTCAGCATATTCCATCTCAATTTTTGCCATTTTTCCATGTTTCTGGTCATGTTTTAGGCTACGCCGGTCTTAATCCCTCATACAGCCTGCCATTATGATTTATGTTCGCATACACAAAATTTATTCCAAATTGTTGCTTTTTTAACTTGAGATATCGCAAGGTGAATAGGGTGACTTTCCCCCTTGAATATTCGAGTTTTAAACTGATATTCCTGCTCTCTTGTTTCCTCCGGCAATCCAATTTCAACTGCGGCTTCACATTCGTTTCTTCTCCTCATTTTATCATTGATATTTATGCCTGTATACATATTATACAAAAGCAATCTTTCTTCTAACTCTTCTTTGCAGCCGGCTAATGTTTAATCAATGAATTGAACATGATCACCTGGCTTGGGTTCTGGTGTACCAAAAAAGACTTGGTAAGATTTTATTATTGCATGCAGTTAAAAAGCCCGGAAAAAATTTCCGAGCTTTTTATACAGCCAAAAAAAGCAACCCTCTTGCTATTTAGAAGCCAACCATTTGTATGTAGCCAATCGATCTTTAGCATCCTGTTCCGCCTTATCAAACAATGCTTGCGCCTTATCCGGAAACTGCCGCAAAAGCGCTGAATAACGCACTTCGCTCTTCAAAAATTCCTGGAAACTTGCCGTTGGCTCTTTTGAATCCAATTGGAAAGGATTTTTTCCTTGTTTTTTCAACAGAGGATTGTAGCGATACAATGACCAATATCCCGCTTCTACCGCCTTTTTGGCCTGCAACTGGCTTTTCAGCCCCCCCTGGATCCCATGGTTCACGCAAGGCGCATAGGCAATAATGAGGGATGGCCCAGGGTATGCTTCCGCTTCGGCAAGCGCCTTGAGGGTTTGGTTTTTATCCGCTCCCATGGCAATTTGCGCTATATAAACATATCCATAAGACATCATCATAACACCCAGGTCTTTTTTACGTGTTGCTTTGCCACCGGCGGCAAATTGCGCAATCGCAGCCGTCGGTGTCGCTTTCGAAGACTGGCCGCCGGTATTGGAATATACTTCTGTATCAAACACAAGAACATTCACATCTTCTCCAGAGGCCAAGACATGATCCAACCCGCCGAAGCCAATATCATACGCCCAACCATCGCCGCCAAAGACCCATTGAGAGCGCTTAACAAAGAAATCGCGCTGATCATAAATTTGGTTCAAAAGCGGATTTTCGCCTTTCACAGTTTCCAACGCTTCAATCAGACGATCAGCCCGTTCACGCGTTCCTTCCCCATTATTTAAATTCGTCAGCCAATCTTGCATCGCGGCTTTTGTATTTTGACCAACGTCCAGCTGCATTGCTTGTTCTGCTAATCCTGCCAGTGTCTTTCGAACTTGAAGAACTCCCATATGCATGCCAAACCCATATTCGGCATTATCTTCAAACAATGAGAACCCCCAGGCAGGCCCACAGCCCCGCAAATTTGTCGTATACGAAATAGACGGCGCACTGGCTCCCCATACGGTCGAACAGCCGGCCGCATTGGAAATCATCATGCGATCACCAACCAGCTGGGTAACCAGCTTGGCATACGGCGTTTCTCCACAACCGGCGCAAGCGCCGGAGAATTCTTGCAGCGGTTGGGCAAACTGGCTGCCTTTCACCGTTAATTTTTGTTTTTCCGGAATTGGTTTGCTTGAAATAGATCCGGCAAAAGCCCACCATTCTTCGCATTGCGGCCGTTGTTCGGCCAAAGGCTTCATGAGTAATGCTTTTTCTTTCGCCGGACAAATATCGACGCAGCTGCCGCAGCCGGTGCAGTCCAATGCCGAAATAGCCAGATGGAACTGCAAACCCGGAAACCCGGTCGCCGGTTTCGCTGCAAAACCAGATGGAGAATTTTTAAGTTCTTCCTCATTTGCCAATAAAGGCCGGATGACTGCATGGGGACAGACAAAAGCGCACTGATTGCACTGAATGCAATGTTCCGCCTGCCATTCCGGAGTATGAATCGCAACGCCCCTTTTTTCCCAAGCGGTCACGCCCAGTGGAAATGTTCCATCTTCCCTTCCATTAAACGTACTTACCGGTAGTTTGTCTCCTTCCTGCCGGTTCATGGGGACCATCACTGTTTTAATGAATTCGGGGATTTGGCCGGCATCGCCAATTTCTTCATCCAGCGAATTCTTCCAGGCGTCCGGTATCTCAACTCGAACCAAACCGCGGATTCCTTCGTCAATTGCGGAATAATTCTTTTCAATCGTGGCCTGACCTTGTTTTCCATACGATTCTACAACTGCATCTCTTAAATAGCGAATAGCATCTTCCTGAGAAATAATATTTGCCAACTTGAAAAACGCGGCTTGCATGACACTGTTAATACGGCCGCCAAGGTCAAGTTTTTGCGCAATTTCAATCGCATTCACCGTATAAAATTCAATATGGTTTGCAGAAATATAGCGTTTCATCGCTGGGGGAATATTCGTTTCCAGCTCTTCCGGACCCCACAAACAGTTCAGCAAAAATTTGCCGCCTGGTTTTAACCCCGCCAATACATCATATTGACGCACATATGCTTGATTGTGGCAAGCTACAAAATCCGCCTTCGTGATAAGATAAGAAGATTGAATGGGCTGTTTTCCAAACCGCAAGTGAGAAATGGTCAATCCGCCGGATTTCTTCGCATCATAGACAAAATACGCCTGCGCATACAAATCAGTATGATCACCGATAATTTTAATGCTATTCTTATTGGCGCCTACTGTTCCATCCGAACCCAACCCCCAGAACTTACAATTCGTAGTTCCAGCCGGAGTCGTATCAATATCTTCCGGGTATTCCGGCAATGAAGCGTACGTTACATCATCGATAATACTGACAGTAAAACCATTTTTAGGCTTTTCAAGTTTTAGGTTTTCAAATACCGCTGCAATATGGGCAGGCGTAAAATCCTTCGAACCCAAGCCATATCGCCCGCCGACAATGATCGGCGCACCTTCTTGACCAAAGAAGGCGTTCTTGATATCCAAATACAAAGGCTCCCCGGCCGATCCCGGTTCTTTTGTCCGGTCGAGAACAGCGATTTTCCTTACGCTTCCAGGAATCGCTTTGAGAAGATGTTTGATCGAAAACGGACGATACAGGTGTACATCAATCAATCCAACTTTTTCACCGCGTGCATTCAAGGTGTCCATTGTTTCTCTGATTGCATCGCAGCCTGACCCCATGGCAACAATAACGCGCTGCGCCTCAGGATCACCATAATAATTGAAAAGTTGATAGTTTCGCCCCGTCAATGCATTGATTTTCTGCATATAATCTTCAACGATGTCTGGAAGAGTAAGATAAAACTTATTCACTGCCTCGCGGGTTTGAAAGTAAATATCCGGGTTTTGTGTGGTGCCGCGAACGACCGGATGCTCCGGGTTCAGCGCATGGCGGCGAAATTCCTTGACCGCTGCCATATCCAGCAAATCAGCTAATTCATCGTATTCCAGGATTTCGATCTTTTGCACCTCATGCGAGGTTCTAAAGCCGTCAAAAAAATGCAGAAAAGGGATCCGGCTCTTAATCGCCGATAAGTGCGCAACCGCCGCCATGTCCATAGCTTCTTGCACACTGCCGGAGGCCAATAACGCAAAACCCGTTTGCCGAGTGGCCATAACATCTTGATGATCGCCAAAAATACTAAGCGCATTCGCCGCCAAAGCCCGTGCACTCACATGAAACACCGCCGGCAAAAGTTCTCCGGCAATTTTATACATGTTAGGGATCATCAACAGCAGCCCCTGGGATGCAGTGTACGTTGCCGACAAGGCGCCGGCCTGCAAACTCCCATGAAGTGTTCCTGCCGCGCCGCCTTCCGATTGCATTTCAATCACCCTGACAGGCTGACCGAAAATGTTTTTCTTGCCTTGAGAAGACCACTCATCCACAACTTCTGCCATCTGTGACGAAGGAGTAATTGGGTAAATAGCTGCGACTTCGGTAAATGCGTATGATACATACGCAGCGGCGGTATTCCCGTCCATCGTCTTCATTTTGCGTTTTAACACAACATAGACCTCCCCACACTCTGTTAATTTTACCTTGTATGATTAGGCAGCCTCCTGCCAATAGCACTAATTTCAGCCGCGTATTTCCTCGTGCATCACTCACAAGAAATGCTGCACGATTTTAAGTAAAAGTCCTTCCGTTACCTGCACCGCATTTTCCGGACAAAGTTCCTGGCAGCAATAGCAGCGGATGCACTTGTCATAATCTATCAATATTCGGCCACCAATCATTCGCATTGCCTGAGGCGGGCAGTGATCAACGCACCTCCCGCAAGCGATACAATGAGTTGTTATTGAAGGTTTGGCAGTTAGTTGGCTGTGACCAAGTTCAGCAATCCACTTTGGCAAACGGTCCTCCAATGACTGCATACTCCTCGGTTCAATAAAGTGCAGACGCAGCGCTTGCGCATCACCAACAAGATGAATATTCGCCAAGGCCGGTGTCAATTGTTTTTCAATAGCCAGCGCAGTTACCGGCAATAACAACGGGTCGAATCCCATTATTTCCGCCATCACAACATCCACCGCAAAACAATTTGTCCCCGCCAACAGTATACCGGCTTTTACCGGATATCCATTGCGCGGTCCATCGCCTTCCATGCCGACGATTCCGTCAACAATCGATAACACAGGTTTCACTGCTCTTGCCAAATCAAGCAGCATTCCGGCAAATTCCTGTCTTCTTTGCATACGTAAATGAAATTGCGCTTTTTGCATACCGACAATACAGCCAAACAAATTCTTGGTTGGTCCGGTTACGCCCATGAAAGTATGGGTTTTCATTTTTGCTGCCGAGATGACCTTGTCGACTTCCGTCAAGGGGCTGGCGAGAAGAAACTTTTTTACCGTCAAGCCATCCGGGCAGGAGATCGAAACAGTCGTGTCAAAAGGCAGCAATTCTGTCCTCTCTTCATGGCATACCGCTAAAATCCCGCACTTCTCAGCGGCCTTTAGCGTACTGGTTACTCCGGGCGAATCCCCAACCATTGGAACAGCCCCGTGTTTCTTCACCTTGCGAATGATCGCCCGGATTAATTCCGGGTGGGTTGTTACCGCTTTTTCCGCCGGCAGCCCATCCAACATATTCGGTTTAATGAGCACCTTATCTCCGGGCTTTATCCAATCTGACATATCACCCAAAAGTCCCAGCGCTTGATCAAGCCCTTGCTCTATTTCCCGATAAGAATACGTATCGACTTTGACTCCTGCTACTTTCATAAAAATTACCTCGCAACTATGAAACATGTATATTCTTTCATTAGGTTAATATTCCCACGAAAATACAAAACTCCTGTCAATCCTCTTTAATTTGACAGAAGTTTTAAGAATAAATAGTGAATTGATTAATATTTTCACTCAAGCTCGTTTTGCAAGCAAAAAAGACTACTGAGCATCCTAGATGATATAATAGACTTATCTATCACATGGTTTTGTTTTTGTACCGCTGCCGCGGCAGCAAAAATTTCTATTAGGAGGCTTCTATGCATAAACTGCAAACCATCCTGTCGGTTTCCATCATTATACTGCTATCTATATTGATGAGCGCCTGTGGACAGGCATCCAATAATAGTTCCCCCGTCCCCAGTTACAACGTATCCATTGATCAAGCCTTGACCGACTGGCAAAATAAATCCGTTGTGATTCTTGACGTGCGTACACCCGGTGAATATGCGGATGGCCACATTCCCAATACTATGCTTATTCCTCTTGATCAACTGCCTGAGCGCCTTAACGAAGTTCCCAAAGAAAAAAAAGTATATGTCATCTGCCGGAGCGGCAACCGTAGTGCCCAAGCTGTCAATTTATTGCGAAGTAAAGGGTTTACGAACGTCTACAATGTGACAGGCGGGATGATGCAATGGAAAGGCCCGGTTGAGAAGTGAATGAAAATCATTAATTGGAGGGGAAACCTGCAATGTATGCTGAATTTAAAGCAATTGCTTTATGCAAAGAGTTAAATCTCAATAAAATCGGCGAACATTTCGGCATCACCCGTAAGTTTCGCTGGGAAGATTTTTTGATTTTGAAAGCGGATAATCTGCAAGGCATTGTAAATGATGCTAAAAATAAGTTCGTCTATGTATTCCATTTTGGCAGCATGGTCTTTATTAATTTTCAGCATCATGAAATTATGGATGTCGTGAAATATATGAAAAAGCTGGAACCGTTAATCAGCGAGACCGATATTTTCACTTATGCTGATGACTATAAATTGGAAGTTAATCTCGAACAACCGCCTGCCATTAATAACGATTATATGATCGTCGGCGCACAAAGTGACTATCAATTAGAGATTGTTTCTACAATTTTAGCCAAATCTGTCTCGTTAGATAAAAATGAAATAGAAGTGGATACTTTGCTTGACCGCATCGAAAATGTTGTCAATAACCTGAATCGCGGCGAACTAGGCGTATCGGATGAAGACCTGGCGAAAATGCTGGCAAAAATATTAAATTTCAAGTTGAATACAATTTCATACATTATGTTGTTGGACAACCCGGACATCACATGGACGCATGAAGAAGCCGCAACTCTATATGAACGGTTGTCACTATTATTCGAGCTGAAAGAGCGCTATGAAAAAATTCGCCATAAGACAGAAACGCTGATGGATATCACCGAGGCATTTTCCAACTTGGTGCATGCAAAACGTGGCACCCGGTTAGAATGGGCCATTATCATACTCATTGTCATTGAAATTATCTTGTCACTCTATGAAATGTTTATTCATTAAGCAACTGCAATCGAGGATGTTTCACCCGCCCAGCGCAACATCCAGGATCATCATCACAACAAACCCTGCCATACAGCCAATCGTTGCAATGTTCGTGGAATTTCCGCCTTCATCGTGCTGCGCTTCCGGAATTAATTCTTCCACTACGACATAAATCATGGCGCCAGCGGCAAATGCCAAGGCATAAGGCAGCATCGGCTGAATGGATATGACCGCAAAGGCTCCTATAACACCCGCCACGGGCTCAACAATTCCTGATGCCTGACCGTACAAAAATGCTTTGGTCCGGCTCAACCCTTCTCCTCGAAGCGGGATCGATACTGCAGCGCCTTCAGGAAAGTTTTGGATCCCTATACCAACGGCCAAGACAACTGCTCCCGCCAAGGATGCCGTAGGCAGACCAAACGCAACTGCTCCAAAAGCCACTCCTACTGCTAACCCTTCCGGTATGTTATGAAGCGTAATGGCAAGCACCAAAAGAATGCTTTTTTGCCAGTTGGTCTTAATTCCTTCCGCCTGATCTTTCTCAAGTCCTCTGTGCAAATGCGGCAAAATAATATCCACAAGCCAAAGAAACATTCCTCCAGCCAAAAAACCGGCCGCTGCAGTGAACCAGGCAATTTGACCGAAAGACTCCGCCATTTCAATGGCCGGAGCCAAAAGAGACCAAAAACTTGCTGCGATCATCACCCCGGCGGCAAAACCCAACATGCCCTTCAATACTTTTTGGTGAATTGTTTTGAAGAAAAAAACCAAACCGGCGCCTAATGCCGTAATCCCCCATGTAAACATTGTCCCGATCAATGCTTGCACCACCGGCGAAAACGGTTCTATCCAACCTATCATTGAGATCCCCCCATCGCGCCAAGGATAAACTCAGCAGAAAACAGGATCGCAAGTTTAGTCAAATTCTCGCAAAGGTGTGGCGGGTTCTCGGAACAAAATCCCTGCGGTCTTAATTCTTTGCACAATAAACTATTGAATTTCTGCTGAAATGTTTCGGAAAAATTCTGGCATAATTCTTGGATTTTTGCACTCTCGATCCGTTCTTGGCTCCCATAAACGCCAATAAACATCAAGGATCCTTCAATCAGCCCGCATTGAGTAGCGGACCTGCCTGCATTCAATCCGAACGCAGCTTCCATCACTTGAGGATGAATATCTATATGGAATAATTCCGACAAGATTTTAAGCGTTGTTACCGCACAGTTCAAATCCTGTTTCCAGTAATAATCATGCACTCGTGTATTGATCAAATCCTGAATATATATCACTCCTCTTCACTTCAAAAAGGGCTAGATAGAAGCAAGGGGACGTTCTTTTTGCTTCACTTTATTTTTTCCCAAGAAGCCCGCCGTTTTTCCTTCACACAGGGTTCGCGAAGTTCTGCCAGAATATCTTCCACATAAGCGGCTTGGCGCATGCCGACCAATACAGCAGTCACTCCGGTTGTGGAGCGAAGCGCCCGCAATGCTAAATGTGAAAGCGAAGAGGCTTTATGCCAATCTGGATCAATCGATGAAACACGCTTGAAAAAATCAACCGCTTCTTGAGCTGCTTCCCCTTCATATGCCTTTTCTGCCAAACGGATCAGTTGGTTGTCTTGGATTGCGTTAAGCGGTCGGTTAATCAGGACTGCCAGCTCTTTCTTATAGGCAAAATCTAAAACAGTCTCTCCGTCTGGCTGGTTGTTTTCTGTAATCGCGCTTGTTTCTAAAAGATTGCAAGGAAACTCGATTACCCGGAAATGGTTGTATGAATTGATAGTTTCAGCTATATCCCATATTTGCGCCAATGAAGTAAACGTATAGATTCGCTTGGGCAGTACAAACGTATTCGAACTGATCCCATAACAACCAATACGCCCTTTGGCTACTTCTTCTTCAAGAAAAATAAATGCTTCCCGTATACGGTGCAAATACTCAGTTTGTGCTTCCCTAACGGGAACGTCATGTTCTTCCGCCCATTTCAGATAGTATTCGGGGTTATGAAGCAAATAACAATCAATCGTTTCAAGTCCTAACCTCTCTAAGCTGCGGCCTATTTGCTCTGATAGAAATTCAGGATGAATACAATGCTCGAGCCCGTCATCATACTGCACCAATTCACAAAAAGGGTTCCCATCCGTTTTGCGTTGTTGACTCAACTGATAGTTTTCTCCTTGCAGATAACCGCCTTTGGATACAACTATAATCTCTTCTCTCAGAATTTCTCCTTTAGCTACCAAATCTTGCAACACTTTGCCGATGAGACGTTCCGATCCTCCGTCAGTGTAGTTTGCGCTTGTATCAATCAAATTAATTCCCGACGACAGTGCTTTGACCAAAGCACCATAATGCTTCGGAACCTGATCATGAATACGATAGCCCCCAAAACCCGCCTCACTTGAAAAAAAACCCGTTTTTCCCATTGAATGATAGGATAATCCCGGATGACGTTTTGCATACGCAAGCGTACCGGTTCTCGTAGCTAACCCTGGAAGCATATGTATTCCTCCTTCGGATTCAGGCTATGTTAAATGCTAACAGTATTACTATTACCCTATCATCGCTTCAAATCCTCCTGATCATGGCTCAACAACTAAGTATTGCAATAAAATAGTAGTTCCTATACATGAATAGATGCCCTTTGCAAAATTCATGCATGAGTTTTGCAAAGGGCATCATCTATGGTCATAAATGATAGCTTTTATGACTATAAATCATTTACTTACGTCAAACATAGAACTTATTAATCGCTTCCTGAAGATCCTGGGCCAATTGGGCAAGGTTCTGGCTGGAAGATACAATTTCTTCTGTAGACGCCAATTGTTCTTCTGTAGCCGCCGATACTGTCATCGCTTCTCCGGCCGCGTTTTTACTGTGACGATCAATTTCCTTTACAGATAATACCATTTGTTGACTGCTGCCCGCCATCTGCTGAATTGCAGCGGAAATTTCCTTCACTTGATTAAACACTTCATTGACCAGATTCGATATCTGCCCGAATGCATGACCGGCAGTGGTTACAACCTCTGCCCCAACTGCAACCTCCTGCGTTCCCGCATTCATCGCAACAATCGCATGATCCGTATCCCCTTGAATTTCTCTAATTAATTGGGCGATCTGTTTCGCCGCATCTTGTGACTGTTCCGCAAGCTTTCGGACCTCTTCCGCCACCACGGCAAACCCTCGTCCCTGCTCGCCCGCTCTTGCCGCCTCAATAGCTGCATTCAATGCCAGCAAATTTGTCTGACCGGCGATCCCAGATATCGTATCAACAATCTGTCCTATTTCCTTGGAACGCTCACCCAACTTGGCCACAACTTGTGCCGAGTTATTGACTGTTTGTTCAATTTGCAGCATTTGACTGACAGCCTTTTCTACTGATTTTCCGCCTTCTTTGGCCGTTTCGGCAGCTTGAGACGATTTTTCCGCTACAAGATTGGCATTGGCGGCAACTTGTTGGATGCCTGCAGACATATGCTCCATTACTGCCGATGTTTCGTTGATCGCATGAACCTGTTTTTCCGCACCGCTGGCCACTTCGTTGATCGATATCGCTATCTGGCTTGCGACTTGGGATGATTGTTCAGCGCTCGCAGTAAGTTCTTCTGAGGAAGCCGCAAGTTGTTCCGATTGCGAATGCACTTTGCCAACAAGTTCGCGCAAATTTGCCCGCATCTCACGAAAACCCTTTGCCAGTTGACCGATCTCATCTTCTGAAGAAATCTTTGCTTCCAGTTCCCGCAAATCGCCTTGAGCCAAAAGCAGACACTCATCCCGGATCATTGAAATCGGCTTGGCAAACCATTTCGCTATGCCGATAATAGCGGCTACAACGACAATCAAGCATACAATACAGACAACAAGCATCATTTGCGCTAATGCATTGGTTTCTTTGGCGGCCTCCGCCTTAGGCGCTGCCACCGACATCACCCAACGCTGGTCACCGGGCAGATCGATAGGAGTAAATACAGCGACTTTGGGCACTCCATCCACAAAAACAAATTCTCCCTGTGTCTGTTTTCCCGCTTCGGTTGTCATCTTGACCATATTGATCAAACGATCATCCAACTCCGTCTGTTGCATTTTCAATGCCGGATTAATTTTTTTCTCGAGAAGGCTTAATTTACCAATGACTTCCGTATTGATCGGATTAGCAATCACAACGCCCGTCTTGTCTGTAATCTGACCATACCCGGTATCCAAAAATTTTGAATCCTTTATCATAGCGGTCAATCTTTCCACAGAAAATGTGCCAACAAGCACTCCGGTCAAATTGCCGTTATTCATCACCGGTACGGCTAAAACTACTGCCAATTTCCCGGTTGACTTAGAAATCACCGGATCTGAAACAGCGGCTTTTTGTGTGGCAATTACTTTCTTGAAATAATCACGCTCACCATAGGAGGCTGTTGTCCCCATATTGGTAAAGCCCGCACCCTCAGGCGTAATAAAAACAATGGCATCAAAAACGCCCAGCCTTTTTTGCGCTTCTGCCAATGCTTCGACAAGTTGTACCTTATCGCCGCCTGTGCGCACACGCTGTATACTGGCCAAGTCTTCTAGTTTCGATATCATGAGTTTCATGTCATCCTGCACCCGGTGGCCATAATCGGTTCCCACCGCAATGGCTGTTTGGTCGATGCTTTTCGCCAAAGATTGCTGTGAAAGATAATAGCTTGACCCCGACAATGCGCCTAAGATCAAAAGAACAAGGGGCAAGAGAATAATTAGCAGTTTGGTCTGAATGTTTTTCATGTTCATTGTTGCACACTTCCTAATCAAATTAATTTTACCGTTGTTAACTGCGATTGCTAATTAGTTTGCCATCGGTTAATCGATTAAAATTTGCTCCTTTCCCTGGTAAAGTGAATAAAAAAGCCAGCACCGGTCAATGTCAGACAGATGCTAGCGGATCAGCAACCTGGCAATCATAGACCCTAGTCTGTAGACCCATGGTTTTGCGTCCTTACCTTTCGATAAGTTTGCCCATTTATCATGCAATTATTTATATGGTACATAATAACAACAATAATATCAAGCGGTTTTCATTTAGTTAAAGATTTAACTTGCTGCAGAAACAAGAAACCGGTTCATTATTTCATGCAAACCCTATCGGCTTGATGAGCCGCAGTTTGTACAGCATATCGAACCTTATCCGCCAGTTCTTTTACATGGGGCTCAATAATCATACTTCCGTGGTCGCCGGCTATTTGCACTGTCTGAATGTGGTTGGCCAATTTAGACCATTCCACCACTGCTTCGCTTGAATATCCATCAGGATCTTCTTCCGATTTAAAGTACATAATTGTCCCGTCATAGGAACCAGGGCGATACTTTCTAAGCGCAGACTTAAGAATAGTTGGCGTCCGCAACTCATTCAATTCGGCATTATTTATGAAATTCATACGATATTTCCGCGCAAGCAGCTTTTGCCTAAACCGGCCTATTTCTTTTGCTATCTTCGCAAACAAATAATGAGGAGTTTGTGTGACAGAAACAGAAGAAGACTTTTTCCAACTCTTATTCACCTTTTCTGCCAGTTTTTTCCGGTCTCTTTTGTGTATTAGCCACGTATCCAACATAGCCAGCAAGGCTACTTGCTGGTTCTGTGAACGTAGTTGTCTGGCCATTTCATACGCGATTAAACCGCCCATAGAATGCCCAACAATAAAATAAGGTCCTGTTGGCTGCAAAGCCCGCATCTCACCGATATAACAAGAAGCCAAGTCGGAAATTTCCACGGGATGCCTTAGCCCTTCAGCGAATTTATTAAACCAAAATCCATAAACAGGCTGATCATTCCCCAGATATGTAGCTAATTTCCGGTATGAAAGGACATCTCCATCCACAGCATGAATGCAAAATAAAGGCGAACGGGTTCCTTCCGCTTTGATTGTCACCAATGACTGTAAGGCCTGGCTATTCGCCTCATTTTCAAGCAGGGAGGCTAATTGTTCGATCGTCCTGTATTCCAAAATGGTGTTGATGGAAAGTTTTTTGCCCAACACTTGTTCTATTTCCGCAAAAAGAACCGCTGCTGCCAGTGAGTCTCCGCCCAATTCGACGAAATCATCTTGCACGCCGATTTCTTCTATCTTCAACAGTTTTCGCCAAATATCCGCCACCATCTTCTCCATCTCGGTCCCTGGCGGCAAAAAGTCAGTCGTCCGGCAGTCATTCCATTGTGGATTCGATTGAATTGTTTCAGCGACATGTTCATAGAGCTTGCTTCTCTGTACTTTACCGGTAGCGCCTCTGGGGATCTTGTCAACAATAATGATTTGCTCCGGTATTTTATACTGGGCGATTTTATCTCTTAAAAAGAGTTTTAATTGCCGGGGCATTGCATTCGTGCCAGGTTTCAACACCACCATCGCTGCAGGGGCTTCTCCGAAAACCGGGTGAGGAACAGCAAATACGGCAGTTTCCAAGATATCTGAATGCTGACTGAGAATATTTTCAACTTCATACGGAGAAATTTTCACTCCCCCGCGGTTGATAATCTCTTTTGTGCGGCCAGTTATAAAAAGACAGCCATCCTCATCAAAATAGCCTTGATCTCCTGTGGCAAACCATCCATTCCGAAAAGAACGGGCATTGGCAAAATCATTGTTTTCGTAACCCTTCGTTACACCGGGGCCCTTGATGAAAATCGCCCCTGCTTTGCCAGGCGGTAAAAAAGAACCGCCATCATCCATGATGCCTACTTCACATCCACCGGCTATCCCTACTGAATTTTTTTTGTTTTTCCCCGACATAGGCGGAGTAAACGTTCCCGTACCGCCGGTTTCTGTAAGCCCATAGACTTTTACTACAATGCCCCCAAAATACTTGGCCAGTTTTTCTTCTAGTTGTACAGGTAAAGGTGCTCCGCTGGAGCGGATATACCTAAGAGAATAGCGCAATGGCATAATGCCTTCGCTTTCAATATATCGTATAATGGCTTGATGTATTGCAGGACTTCCTGCATACCAGGTTGGCGAAAGTTCATCGATTAACCGCAAAAACTCTCTAGGCGCAAAAGATGCAATGCTGATTAGGCTTCCTCCTATTACTGCAGAAGACAATACGGGCCCCACAATACCGCCAATGTGGAATAACGGGGTGACATGTATGCAACGGTCGCGTTCCGTTAGATCAAAGCAAGGAGCATTTTCGATGAAGCTATTCAGATTGGCGTGTGACAATGGGACAATTCTAGGTGATCCCGTTGTGCCCGAGGTATGAAGAACAACTGCTATATCGTTACCGCGAGAAATCTGCCACTGGTTTGCCGGTCTGGAATTTTCTTCACAGCTTATCCGAAAGTCACTGAAAGCACCGGTTTTGCTCGGATGCAAAAGAATTAAAGGGATTGCAAGATCGAGCGCAGCCAGCTTCGCCGACGGATAAGTCCCATCCTGCAGCATCAAAGCATCTACACGCATCAGCTTCATATAGTTTTTAAATTCTTCCGCCGAATACACCGGATTAAGGGGAACAAAAACAGCTACATTCGAAATGGCGTAGAAAGTGATCACCATTTCCGGACCGTTCGGCATAACAACAGCAATACGTTGTTTTCCGAATCCGTTCTGCACCAAATACTCCGAAAGCTTATTCACTTTGGCTTCTAACTGCTTGTAAGTTATACAACTCTTATCAGGCGCAAAAATCGCCGGACTATCGGGCTTTTTTATTGCCTGGCGAATAACATAATCCAGAATTCGAATGTTGTTCATCGAAGCACCTCTCAATTCAATCTGCAGGGGCAAATAGAAAACATCTACCATCAATTGTAGCACTTTGCGTAACATTATTGAAATAATCTTATAAAGAAGAATATTTTAATAAGCTCTTTTTCATTCTTTAATAGCAATCCCCATATCGATAATCTCTTGCAAGATATGGATGGTCTGTTCTCCTGATCTCTGGTATTCAGTAAGCGATAAACCCAAGATAGTAAATTCTTTATCCAATGCTTTCAAAAGACGGGAAATAGTTTGAATTTTTAATCCACCCAAAACAGGAATCGGAACATAAGAAAACTCTTTCGGATCAATCACATCCAAGTCGATATGGATATAAAGATTCTCCGAGCCTTTTGATTTAATTGCATCCAAGACACTATTTTCATTTGATTCAATATCATCTACCTTTACCAAATGAATATTTTTTTCTTCTATATATTGAGTTTCGGCATCATCAAGATCTCGAGTGCCCAATAATACAATTTGGGAAGGCCGCAATCTGGAAAATGCGTGATCCAGAATTTTTTTATTCCCTTCTCCAAGCAACACCCTAAGCGGCATCCCGTGGAAAGCTTTACTCATTGAAGTTTCTGGAGTATTGAGATCTCCATGGGCATCGAACCATAGAACTGTAAGATCGCCGTTTGTTTTGCTATTCAAATAAGATATAGGAGCAATTACAATATCACAACCACCGCCAACAGTAAAAATGGTTGTTGGCTTCTCCTCTATGATCAAGTTCTTGCATTGCTCCAGCTGTTTTACAATGGATTGATAACCGATAATGTCATTTTCAATAGGATCGTTATCTTCTAAAGTTACCTCTACATCAACAAACGGTTTCTTGCTTAGATAATTTTTTTTGATTTCAACGGCGCCTTCATACGTTAATTTATTTTTGCCGCCTTGCCACTGGGGAAAGAAAATATTTACATGTTTTTTCATCATCATGCTTTCTTTCACCATTATCCCTCCCTCGGCCTGACGCGGCTTGTCGGCATTGCCTTGAAAGGATCCTCCGGCCAGTAATGTTTAGGATACTTTCCCTTCAAGTCTTTTTTTACCGCAAAATAGCCCGCAGACCAAAAACTGGCCAAATCTTTGGTTACCTGTATTGGGCGGCTCGCAGGGGACAGCAGGTGAATGGTTAACGGAACCCTGCCGCCGGCAATAACAGGAGTATCGACAGCCCCGAACATTTCCTGCAGTTTTACCGCCAACACTGGTGCCTCAGGGTCGGTATAGTCAATTGCTATACTCCGGCCGCTTGGAACTTTCCAATGAGTTGGCGCCCACTCGTTCAAGATTTGCCTCTGCTCCCATGTCAGCATGGCTTCAATAATTTCGCTGAGCCGAAGTTTAGTAAGCTGCTGTGCATTCTTAACGTCATAAAGATAAGGAGCCAGCCAAACTTCCAAGGTGTCCAATAAACTGCTTTCCGAAACATCCGGCCAAGATGCTTCGATGCGATGGATAAACTGCATTCGTGCTTTTAGTTGTCTTGTGCTATTTGTCCACGGTAATATTCCCAAGCCCTCAATACGGATTCCTTGCAGCAGGACTGTCAAAAGCAGTTCCTTATCCTCTGGAATTACAAGCTCTTCTTTGAGCGTCAATGCCCCCAGTCGCTGGTATTTTACAGCCCGAACGGCTTTTAACTTTTCATCCCAGCTGATCATTTGAGTATCTTCTATTTGTTCAGCCATATACTGGCGCAATTCTTTTTCCTGTACCGGCGCCGCCAAAAAGATGCGGCTGTCGACTCCGGCATCTGATAAATCAGCAGCCACCAGAAATGGTTCTGCGGCCAAAGTCTGCTGCTCTTTTAGCACTGCTCTCCGGCCGTTTCTAAGTAAAAACCGTCCCTTCCCTTTATTTTGTGCGATCCGGTCAGGATAAGCCAACGCTAATAGAATACCACATTGATGAATGTCAAAATCCTTGTTTCCAGAAACAGCAAATGTTTTTTGCCAATAAGCAACTTCCTGCCTTAAACGTTTCATCCGGCTCTGGTCAACTGTATAACCGGGATAACGTTTTGCGTATGCCTCCCGCCAAAACTGCAAAACCTCAAGGCGCAGCCGTAAATCTACATCCTCTGCACCATCTGCACTACGCAATACATCCCGCTCACTTAACAACGCCGCCAGGCAACATGCCTCTGCGCCCATTCCCATCGGAACGGCAGTTAGCAGCATATGGGCCAATCGGGGATGCAGTCCTGTTTTGTTCATTTTCCGCCCGTGAGCAGTTATTTTTCCTTCACTGTCCAATGCCCCTAATTGCTGCAGCAGTTCGACAGCTTGACTGCAGGCAGCTTTAGGCGGAACATCGATCCACTTAAGTTCCTGCGGATCTGCCACACCCCAAGCCGCCAGTTCCAGACAAAGTGCTGATAAATCGGCCGCCAGTATTTCAGGCGTATTACGCAAAGCCAATCCGGCGTCTTCGAGATTCGTCCATAGACGATAGCAACTTCCGGGTCCAAGCCGCCCGGCCCGGCCTCGACGCTGATCTGCCGAGTGACGCGATACCTTCACAGTTTCCAGTCTGGACATCCCCGTACGAGGTGAAAATCGGGAAACACGCATCAGTCCGCTGTCAATGACTACCTGTACACCTTCAACCGTGAGACTGGTTTGGGCAATTGATGTCGCCAGCACAATTTTTCTCTGCCCGGGATTTGCCGGCAAAAGCGCTGCATCCTGCTGTTCTTGCGAAAGTTCTCCATACAAAGGCCTGATTTTAATCTTGTCAGCAGCAAGCCGTTCGCGAAGCAGCCGTTCTACTCGTTTGATCTCACCGGTTCCAGGCAGAAATACAAGAATATCTCCCTCTTGATGCCTCAAAGCTTCCTGTACTTTAGCCGCGACTGCTGCTTCCAGTTTTTCCTGTGCCGGCCGTATCAAATGATAGGTGTCAACCGGGAAGTTTTTTCCTTCACTGCGTATCACCGGAGCGTTTCCTAACAGAGACGCTACATTTTCGGTTTCCAGCGTAGCTGACATGACCATTATTTTTATATCTTCGCGCAGCACAGCCTGGCATTCCAAAGCCAGAGCCAAACCTAAATCGGCCTGCAAACTGCGCTCATGAAATTCGTCAAAAATAACCAGCCCTACATTCTCTAAAGCCGGATCGTTTTGCAGCATGCGGGTCAGGATTCCTTCCGTAACCACTTCGATCCGCGTTTGAGGAGTTGCGCAGGTGTCGCGATGAACTCTATAGCCAACGGTACGCCCCACCTGCTCGCCCAAAACAGCCGCCATGTATCTGGCGACTGTCCGGGCAGCCAAACGGCGCGGTTCCAGCATAATGATTTTTCGCCCGCCAAGCCATGGCTCCTCCATCAGCGCCAGAGGAACACGAGTCGTTTTTCCCGCCCCCGGTTGGGCCACAAGCACAACATTGGAACTGGCCGCTATCGTTTGTTTCAATTCGGGCAAAATTGCTTCAATAGGTAACTTTATCATTTAATAACAACAACCTCAACTCATCCACAATTTTCTTATTCTATGCAACCGCTTGTACCAGAACTGTGCTGCGCTTCTGTTTCGCAAGACTGCACAGAATTGACTTTTAAATCAGATAATTCTACCGCAATTATATCATAAAACAGATCGAGCAAAAGCGTGTTTTAATCCACTATGCTGCAAAAACTGTTTCAAAAAGAAAGGCCAAGACCTCCAAACGGAAGTCTTGGCCTTTCTTTTTGTTCTGTATAATTGGTACTTATGCCTCTTTCTTGGCTGAAGGAAGAATCATTTCGACATCGCCATGCGGCCGCGGAATGACATGAACCGAAATCAGTTCCCCAACTCGCTGGGCGGCAGCCGCACCGGCATCAGTTGCGGCTTTTACGGCGCCAACGTCTCCTCTTACCATCACAGTTACCAGACCACCGCCGACTAATTCGCGGCCAAGCAGATAAACATTGGCTGCTTTCACCATGGCATCTGCCGCTTCAATTGCTCCTACCAGACCTTTGGTTTCAATTAATCCTAAAGCTTCCGTTTTACTCATTTTTGTTTCCTCCTAAAATTTCATTTTATAATTGTTATTTGTGAATTTGCTGTAAGGTTCATAGCATTCGCTTCTTCCGTGTCGATATGGCATTCAAGCTCCGAGGTCTGATTGGCTCTGATGGCAACATGCGAATAAGTTCCTCCACGAAGTCCGTCTATTTGAATGCTTACTTGTTCTCCATCGGTCACGCCAAAGTGTTCTGCATCTTGAAGGCTCATATGGATATGGCGTTGCGCAATCATTAGACCTTTGGAAAGAAGAATGCTGCCTTTGGGGCCAATCAGAGTGATCCCCGGCGTTCCCTGCAGCTCACCAGACAATCTCACGGGTGCTGTTGTGCCAAGTTTGAAACAATCCGCCTGGAGGATTTCCACCTGTGTTTCGCTTCTTGCGGGCCCAAGGATGCGAACTTTCTCTATCGCCCCTTTTGGTCCGCCTATAGTTAAGGTTTCCTTGCATGCATATTGCATGGGTTGGGATAACTTCTTGGTTTTTGTCAATTGGTACCCAACGCCAAACAGGGTATCCAAATCTGGTTGGGAAAGATGAATATGACGATTAGAGATTCCTACAGGCACAAAGTTGGTGTCCTTTTTGCGTCTTTCTCCCCCTTCTCTGATTACTTCCAGCAAAAGATCTGCCAAAGCATCATACTTTCCCATTTTAATATTCCCCTTTTTTTCTTAGCAGTGAAATAACTTCATCTACGAGTTTCAGAATATGATCTTCGCTGACTTCTCTGGAGCTGTCATTCTCTGCCAAGCAAGCGGAATAGTCTGGATTTGTATGTTCAGTGCAATCTTTGATGCCATAGGCTATGCGTTTGATGTTGATCAAATGCATAGGCGTTACATTATCGGAGGTTGCACTTCCGCCCCAAGTGCCGCACCCCAATGTAAAGGCCGGGGCGAGTCCGGTGCTTGCTCCCACACCGCCTTGACTGGAAGCCGTGTTGACCAAGATCCTGAATACAGGTTTTTCAGAGAATTTCATGGCCATTTCAGGATTTTCCGTATGAATGGACAGGCTATGACCAACACCGCCATTATTCAGTAATTTGACGCATAAATCACAGGCTTCCTGCCAATTTTTTACGGTATAAAACGCCAACACGGTCGTCAACTTTTCATACGACAGGGGATATTTTTCACCCACTCCCTGTTGTTCACCCAGCAGAACCTTTGTCCCCGGAGGGATCGATATTCCGGCACTGGCTGCAATCACTTCAGCGGATCTGCCCACCATTTCCGCATTCATCGCATGGCCGCGAACAAATAACTTTTTGGCGACCAGGTCTGTTTGTGCGGGAGTCATGAAATAGCCGCCTTGGCGTTTAATTTCTTCCATCACTTGCTCGCGAATGCATTCTTCAACAATAATCGATTGCTCAGATGCACAGATGGTTCCATTGTCAAACGTTTTACTGGCAATAATATTTTTGACTGCCTGTGGAATTTGGGCAGTTCTTTCTATGTAAGCCGGAACATTGCCCGGACCTACACCCAGAGCCGGTTTTCCTGCACTGTAGGCCGCCTTTACCATCGCGGAACCACCCGTCGCAATAATCATGGCGACTTCATCGCATTTCATCAGTTCGTTGGTTGCATTGATCGACGGTTTTGCGATACAGCCAATAATATTGACTGGAGCACCGGCCGCTACTGCGGCATCATGCATGAGTCTTGCCGCTTGCAGCGTACATTTCAGAGCCGAAGGATGCGGCGAAAAGACAATTCCGTTACGCGATTTAATGGCAATAATCGATTTGTATATCGCCGTAGAAGTGGGGTTGGTTGAGGGAATAATTCCCATGAGCAAGCCCACCGGCTCTGCAATTTCCATGGTTTTATTGAGTTTGTCTTCTTTGATGACTCCAATAGTTTGCATCGGCTTGATGAACTCATATAAGTCCGTAGAAGCGAACCGGTTTTTAAAAACTTTATCTTCTACTTTGCCAAACCCCGTTTCTTCCACCGCCATTTTTGCCAATGAAACGGCATTATCTTCTGCCGTTTTCACCATATTACGGATGATTTTATCAATCTGTTCACTATTGAATTTTGCAAGTTCTGTTTGTGCCTGTTTGGCTTGACGGGCAAGATTTCTGGTTTCTTGCACAGATTGTAAATCATAATCAAAATTCCCCAATTTACGTTTTCTCCCTCCACTGTCGTATCCTTGCGTGTACAGGTATACCAGTTAAACATTCGTCACCTTCCATGCTGGCTGCCATTTACTCCCCCTTCCTGTAATATCCCGCTAGTGTCTGAAGCAGCAATTCTTTATTTGCTTTGGATATGGTTCTTCCGGCTATATCAAGTTCTTTGTATTCTCTTGCCAGATTTCGCAATTTTACTACCGGAAGTGATCCCAAGGCCTTTACGCTGTGTTCCAGGCCAAATCTTTGCACGAATGCATCAATTTCCTCTTTATGAAAGTTTTTTAAGCTTGTGGGAGCAGGATCTTCATCTAACGCTATGGCCGCTACTTCCCCGGTCTCCCAAGCCTCAGCAGAATTTGCCTGGCCTACGATATTGTCAATCGTATCATGCGGTCTGGGAATTACATGTTGAGAAATCAAGAGCGAATGGCTAATCTTGCCAACGGCTGATGCACCGGCTTCCACAGCAACTTTCACAGCGCCTACATCACCCGTTATGATAATTGTCACAAGACCGCCGCCTGTAAAAGTCCTTTCCACAAGTTTTACTTGCGCCGTCTTGAGCATAATATCCGCGCCTTCAATAGCGGCAAGAAAACCCCGCGTCTCAATTAAGCCAAGAGCCTGCATCACTTATCCTCCTATTGCTGCGCCATAAGATCAGGCCAGTTTGCCGGGTAGGTTACATAGAAGAGTTTCACATACCCGGAAGAGCTCCAGGTTACTTTCGAACCCTTCGGTACGAAAAGCACATCCCCTTGGCAGGCTTCATACGTCTCCCCATTAATAGTGATGGACAAGCTGCCTTCAAGAATGATGTCAATTTCTTCATAGCATAATTCCCAGTCAAAACTGGACTTTTCAATCGTCAAAAAGCCAGCACTCATTTTGGACTCATCCTTGCAGACCACTTCACGATAAGCTACATTGGCACCGGGGGTCCCGGTATCAAAATCCTCGAATTTCACGGTCCGGCCGCGCACAATTTTCAGTCCGCTTTTGGGCTCGCTCTCAGCATGAAATGGCGTTTGGAGAACTGGCGCAGCTACGCCCGCCAAAAGATGGTTGGTCAATACCGCTTTTACCACATGATAAATGATATCCCTGTCCAACGCCGCGCTTTTATTCCTTGTCTCCTGCTGACAACTGCTGTGATTTCCCGGCGTATACGAATCCAGTGTAAATTCCACACCCAATTCTTTGGCCAAATCCTTTGCTGCAGGTGTAATGATCGTACCCCGATCTATGCAGAATATTTTTTGTCCATCATCTGCTGCGGCCTTCACCTCGGCTGCACAAACAAGTTTTCGCAAGATCGCACCTCCTTTCAATCGTATATCCGTCTAAAGCATATGCTTGTTATGTCAAAATAGCGCTGTCCATAATCTGTCAGACGGCGAAGGAATAATCTCGACATCTACAAGCAGGCCTTTCTCGCTGACAATGGCTTTGCCGGCTTCGATCCCCACCTCTACAGCAGCAACATCCCCGGTGAATGTAAAGTATGCTTTGCCGCCTAATCCGCTGCCCAGACGAAGTTCCAGCGCCTGAATATCAGCAGCTTTGAGTGCTGCATCGGCCGCAATGATCATTGTCGCCAGGCCAAAAGACTCCATAATTCCCAGCGCCCCGGTTCCATCCGGCATGGTTGTCGCGGTGATGGCTGGAAAAACGCCCTGATGGACATTGGGAAGAATAAAGCTGTCCACCAGATATTCTCCGGCTATATCGGCGCCTGTGCTGATTGAACTTTCTACAGCGGCTACGTCCCCCTGGACGATGGCGATATATTTTCCCGGACAGACAGGGGTTGCACTGACCACTTCAACGTACGCTGTTTTCAGCATTTGATCTGTCGCGTAAATTCCTCTTGCAATACTCGTAAGTTCAATCATGCCAATCGCTCTATACATATGAATCCACCTTTATCACAATAGAATGTTCTTTGATTTCGCGGACAGTACCAGCCATACTGGCATGAACCGCAGCCCCGAGGCTATTGTCCGGAATTTTCCCAATCAGCTGCCCCGCTCGCACTTGCTCGCCAACGGAGACGACCGGTATCGCCGGCGCTCCAATGTGCTGGCGCAGCGCAATCCGAATGTGTTCCGGCCGAAATTCCACTTCGGTCAGCGGAGCTGGTTTATCAAAAGCGGTCAAGCCGATTTTTGCGACCAGACGTTTACTGGGAATTAAGCGATATTCCCGAGCCGACCTTGGCTTTAATTCCATTTGTACCGGTTGATATTTGATCCCTTGCTCCGCAAGTTTTTGCTTATAAAGAAGATTGACTGATTTGGGGTGGAGATTAACCGGGCAAGAGAATAGTTCGCAGGCATTGCATTCGCAGCATAATTGTGCAATTTGCTGTTCTTTTATGTCCTCAATATTGTAGTTCAGGGCCCGCATCACTTTATGCGGCTGCAAGTTATGCCCCAGCAGATACCGCGGGCACAAATCGGTGCACATGCGGCACTGTTCACAGGCGGTTCTGCTGATCACTCTTGCCCGATCCGGATTCACCGACTTTTTGCGGATGAGAAAATGTTCTTTTTTGAGCAGCACATACCCTTTGCTTTTTTTTGTGACATACCCATCGACGTTATTCATGACCGTTCCCATCATGGGACCGCCGTCGATCACTGCATAATCATCGATATTTTCCACACCGCATTGCCTGATTACATCCCGGACAGGTACTCCGACAGGCGCTTTGACAGTCATGCGGCCCGGGATGTCGCCGGCGACAGTGGTATAGGTTTCGGTGACAGGCTTTCCGCCCATTGCATTGTATATATTCAATGCCGTTTCGGCGTTAATCACCACGCAGCCCACTTTTAGAGGGATGGAGACTTCCGGAACGATTCTTTGCGTCAACTCATGAACCAGAACCTGTTCATCGCCGGCCGGATAGATATCCTTCAGTTCCATAATTTCCATATAATTTGAAAGCCCCAGAACGGCAATTCTTGCGCGCATATGGTCAATGACTTCTTTGTGTTTGCCCTTGATCCCTATAATTGCTTGTCGAGCTTCAATTGTTCGTCCCGCAGCTTCCAAGCCTTTGATGATTTCGTCAGAAAACCGATCCATTAATTGCTGATCCACGCGCAGCAATGGTTCGCATTCCGCTCCATTCAGCAATATATATTCTGCTTTCGCGGTGAGTTTGGCGTGAGTTGGAAATCCGGCTCCGCCTGCCCCGATAACCCCTGCAGCTTGAATCATAGTTAATAAGTCCAAATTTTTCCACCTCCGGGTTTCTTAAAACGTGCAATCTTCATCAATGATCCCGATAATAATCGCATCAATGGGAGCATCATTCCGATCCAGCATTTTTCGGGCCGAACTGCCGGTGCAGACAAGCACGCGCTCACCCATGCCGGCACCAATGCTGTCAGCAGCGATCATAAGACGACCGGCATCGATCCCGCCAATCACTTCCACTAACATAAATTTCAGTCCGATAAGGGAATCGGCTTTTCTTGTGGCCCATATCTTATCGATTACTTTTGCTGCTATCATCGCATCTCACCTATTTTTGCTTCTTGTAATTTATATTGTATCTCTTGAATCGCTGCTTCCACCGATGCCGTGTCGCCAAAGATGGCAATCATAATCAGATGCTGCGGACAGTGTCCCTTAATATCTTCCACGACTACTCCGGCCGCTTTTTCGGCGATATCAACAGCAAAAACCATATCAATCATCCGGCCTTGAACCAAACCGACAGCATCATAATTCTTAATCGCAATGCTGGGCGCAGAACCTTTCCGCCGGAAAAGAATATCCACTGTCCCTTGAGAAGGGGATTTGATGATTCGATAGTCCATGTGTCCAAATCACTCCTGTCTAAAGAATTTCCTGTGTACAATTCAGGGCAATTCCCAACGGTGTTACAAACATAGGATTTTGCGGTTTATATGTCGGCAGCTTTGTTTCCTTGGCGATAATATTTTCGATCCCGTTCAGACAGCAAGTCCCGCCGACCAGGTAAATTTCTTTTACCGGGCAGTCACGCACATGACGGCGAATAATCGATGAAACTTTCTCAATGACAGGCCGTAATACGGGAAGCAATTCCGCATGGTTTTTCTTATCTCGTTTGTATTCGTCCGCAGCGTCAAAACTCAGTTTATAGGCGCCGGCAACAACGAGTGAGAAGTGCGTGCCTCCGGTAGGTTCATCGGCGACGTAAATCACTTCACCATCTTTCAAAACAGCAATTCCGGTAGTGCCGCCGCCAACATCGACAATCACACCGTCTTTTATCTTAAGCACTGCATTGGCCGCTGTCGGCTCATCCAACAGACTGGTAATTTCAAAGCCTGCGCCTTGTACGACGTGTTTAATGGCGCCTGAATCGAGAGAAAATGTCCCCGGCGGAAGTGCCGCTGCAGCATAAACCAACTCTGCATCAAGTTTCTCTTCAAGCTCTTGTTTTAATTCTTTGACGATGCGAATGGCGCCGATATAGTCGACTACCATACCATCTTTGACAACATTGGCAAAACGGTAGGCACCGGCAACAGGCTGATAATTCTCATCAAGAACTGCCAGGACAATATAAGCCGTCCCCAGATCAATACCGGTGTAATAGACGGATGATTTTCCCACTATCGGCTGCGCAATGACTTTTTCAAAATCACGAACAAGCTGATCACAATATTGAAAAGCGGAATTTACGGTTTTCATTTCTATTCTCCTACACACTTTCACGGCAAAATCTCATTTGCCGATGGTTCTTATTTCCCAAGTAAATGTTTTTCCAAAGCTTCCACACCCGTATTGTCCCGCAAAGATATCCGGAAATAAGGTTCAAAAATCCCTATTCTTTTCAATTGACGAATGCAAATACCGGCATTTTCCGGAGCAATATCCAGCTTAGTAACCACGCCAAGGACTGGACAAGTAAATATTTTCGCAAAATTGGGCGGATATATTTCCTGCGGTCTGGATTGATCAACAAGAATTAGCACGTGGGATGCGGTCTGGGCTGTCGCTATCAGGTATTTGTACATAGCAGCATTTTCAATATAGGCGCCCGGTGTGTCAATGGCATTATCCCCATAAATCACATCCTGGGTTTTTTTCAATGCCCGGCTGCAATGATTTAACGCATTTGCCAGGGTGGTTTTACCAGATTGGGTCGATCCGACAATCATAATGCGTTTTTTCATGTACGTGTAATCTTGGCCGGTGTGAAGCCCAACAACTTTTCCAGCGTTTCATTTATAGCAATCATGGCGGCTTCGACACTGGCCACATCACCGGATATGACCAGGGATCCCGTAAAGCGATCCAGAAAACCGATCTCTATGTCCGATGCCTTTGTCGCAATATCAGCGGCAATAATGGCCGTTTCACTTGGAGTAAGAGTTGAAATTCCAATGGCTCCTCTTTCTTCAATCCCCAGCCGTTCATATATGTCTTGTACAGGCGACGCAATGATGTGAGCCAGCGTGACCTGCTTGCCAGGCACATATTCCTGGATAATGCGTTTTTTGCCAAATTCATCCGCTGTACTCATAGAAAACCATCGTCCTTCCTATCGTGTGGTATCACAAGTTTTAATGTTTAATAATTTTAACCTGTAAGTCATAATCTTTTACGACCTCAGCAATGTGATCCAATTTTTCTGCTGTAAAGCTCAAATCTTCGATGATAGCGTATTTCATGTCTAATTGCTTGTATTTGTTAATCCCTAATTTATGATAAGGAAGTAAATCGACGCCTTGAAAGTTTTTATAACTTTTAAAGGGCAGCAAAAATTCCATGGTTCTGCTGAGGATATCTTCGCTGTCATTTAATCCCCGGATAAGGGGCATTCTGACTTTAACAGCAAACCCTCGACTTATGAGCTCCGTTAGATTGTCCAAAATGCGTTCATTACGCACTCCCGTAAGTTCGTAATGACAATCAGAGTCGATTTGTTTAAGATCATAGAGAAATAAATCAGTAAATTGGGCGATCATGAGCAGCGAGTCCAGTTTTGCATATCCACAGGTTTCTATGGCTGTATGAATCCCCATTCGTTTGCATTCCATCAGCAGATTGGCGGCAAATTCCGGCTGCGCTGTCACTTCCCCGCCACCAAGAGTCACTCCTCCGCCTGAGCTCAGATAAAAGAGTGAATCTTGTTGGATGATTTCCAGGACTTCGGAAATTTTTCTGTCCATTCCGGCAATAGACAACGCCCGTTTAGGACAAATGACTTCGCATTTCCGGCAACCTACACACTCAATATCCCGGTTTACCCGATGCCTGGTTTTTTCATTGCTGCATTGCAGCGGATCTCCGATTTCAGCCGATACGCAATGTATTCGGGCAGGACAAACAGGAATACAACTGCCGCAGTGAATACACAAATCTTCTTGGAACATAACCTGATATTTTCGTTCCAGTCCTTCCGGATTAGAACACCATTTGCAGCGCAGCGGGCAGCCTTTGAAAAAAATCAACGTTCTGATGCCCGGTCCATCATAGATGGAATATTTCTGGACATTGAATATTCTCGCTTTTCGTTCCAAAATGCCGTTTATTTCAGTACTCATTAAAAATGCTCCAGCACGGTCCTGCTGATAATTTCATCCTGTACTTCTTTGCATAGCTCAACGAAATAAGCGCTGTAACCCGCGACACGAATGATCAAGTCTCTATATTTGTCCGGCTCGATCTGAGCTTTCTTCAATACTTCATTGTCAACGTAACTGAATTGCATCTGACCATTTCCAAGAATAGATGCCGTTCTCAGCAAGGTAATCAGGCCATTTTCGCCTTCCGGCGTTTCCAGAATGCCGCGCAGCAGTTTGAAATTGTGCACCATGCCAATATTCATCGATTCGACACTCAGTTTGCTGACCGATTTGATGATTGCGGTCGGCCCTAATTTATCGGCGCCCTGCGTCGGACTGATTCCGTCCGACAACGGTGTCCAAGCCAGGCGTCCATTCGCGCTCGCACCCGTAATTTCGCCAATCGGTGTATTGTTGGAAATGGACAAGGTCCCATGAGTGAAGCGCGAATACAGCATTTTAAAGGAATTGTGGATTCGTTCGGTCCAAGCAACGATATCGGATGCAATCAAGTCAGCATAGTCATCGTCATTCCCGTACTTCGGCGCATTCATACAATCCGTACGCAGGGTTTCCCAGCCTTCAAAGTTCGCATTCAATGCATCCCTGATCTGGGTCAGAGTATATTTTTTTTCTTCAAAAACCAGCTTTTTAATCGCCGCCATAGAATCAGCGTAGGTTCCCAAGCCCGAGAAAATCAACCCGGGACCGCAATTGATCATGGCACCGCCATTTGTAACATCCGTGCCTTTTTCCATACATCCTTCTACAAGCAGCGACATTAGCGGTTTGGGGACAAGGTCTCGGTGAACCCGCTGACTGACAATGGTTCCAATAGCCGATAAACGGATAATATTTTCAATTTGCTTTTTGCAGACCGCATCAAATTCTTCATAGGTCTTGATATTCTCAAGTTCTCCGGTGTCGATCCCCTCCACAGTGCCGCGCCATTTCATCATGCCGCGATTCAGGGCAAACTCAATGGCAATCGGCCATTGCGTATAACCGGTGGATGTCCATTGGTAAATCCGGCCGGATTTTTGCGGTTCAACGCAGCCCATAAGGCAGTAATCCCTTGCATCTTCGAGACTGAATCCCTTGGCAAGCATCATTTTGATATGACTGTCATCAAAGTGACAGGCAGGGAAACCCAGCCCAGCTTTAACAACTTCTACGATTTTCTGCAAATATTTTTGCGGTGACTGGTTGTGAATCCGGCAAGCCAAAGATGGTTGATACATCTTGGTGAAACGAACGGCATCCATAATCAGATACGTCAGATCGTTGGTAGCATCGCCGCCGGTTCTTTTCTGACCGCCTACGGTGCAATTGATGAACGGCTGATAACCGGCAAAATATTTTGCTCCCAACGCACTGGATAGCCACATCACTTCCGAACATTTTATTAAAAAACAGCTGATTAATTCAAATGCTTCGATTTTATTCAAACGGCCTGCTTCCATATCGGCCTTAAACATAGGATAGATATATTGATCCAACCGTCCGACAGAAATACCGGTTTGGTTCTCTTCCACCACAAACAGAGATTCCAGCGTCCAGACCGACTGCAGCGCTTCATGGAAAGTGCGGGGAGGGTTGGCCGGCACATGAGTCAAAATAGAGGAAATTTTGTAAAGTTCGTTCTTGCGAAAAGCATCCTCTTCCCGATCAGCCAAATCGCGCGCATAGTCAGAAAGCCGCTTGGCATAGGCCAAAATTCCGTCGCATGTCGCAATTTCCGCTTTATAAAAATAAATCTTATCCAGATCCTCCGGATTTTCCATGGACAATTTGCTTAACCGGTCGATAGCTTCCTGCCTTGCGCCATTTATCCCTTTTTGAATTAAAATGACATCAAAACCGGGGCAGGTATCGCCACCTCCGTTGACCTGATGATAAGAAAGATCGCTGACAAACGCTTCCCCGGAAAATGACCATACGCCGGCTTCTTCGTATTGCTGCTGACAAATTTCATCCAGGCTTTTCCCTTCCCAAAAGGGGAAAATCTCTTCCCGTAAAATCCGCTTATCTTCTTCGCTAATTTGAAAAGGATCCTGCTGGCGGGTTGCCATGGTATCCAACTCATCACGAACCCATCGCCAGGCAATATCTGGAGATACTGCGCCGGCGCGCGGTTTTCCGCACGGATGTCCGACGATCAGTTCATCTTTCTGGATCAGCAACGGAGCTGTCTCACAGGCTTTTTGAAAACATCTGGCCCGCAGCAGGATTTTCGGCAAGCCTGCATTTTCTTTGGCCACCTGCGTGAACGCTCTGGCACGATAGGTGCTGACGCTGGGTTTTGCTTTCAGATATGCTGCGCGCAGCCGCTCCAGCCGCGGTGTCAATCCGTTAATTTCCCCCTCGTACACAGGCGATTTTGTCTCTATGTATGCTGCAGGCCGTGTTGCAGACAGTTCTTTGGAAATTCCCTGGAATAATTTCATCACTACAGCTGTTTCTTCCGGAGACAAATGTCTCGTTACATCGGCAAATTTTTTTGAAAACTCTCTAATATCCAACTTTTAGTCCTCCCTTTACTTATGCAGCAGGATACTCTTCTTGTGTGCTGCTATCTCGTGAAGCAATTCCGTTTCCGCCGCCATTCATGGCTTTGTGCCTTGTGCAAGCTGCTCAAGCAATTTTTCCAGCACCGCCTGCAAATCGCGCGTACTTTCCGGGGAAAGCTGTTTTGGCAAAATACAACTTCCACTTGATTTCGCGCTTACAATCGCCTGCTCGGTCGTGGTTATATCCTCTAACTTCCGTACCCCATAACCGACTTTGCGAATATTAATTAAGTTGATTGGCGAGACATTATCCGAAGTAAAACTACCGCCCGCTGCGCCGCACCCCAACGTCAATGCCGGAAAGAGATTGGTTGTCACTCCAATGCCGCCTAATGCGGCGGGAGTGTTTACCAGCACTCTTGATACAGGTTTTTTTAGAGCAAATTCTCTGATCACTTTCTCATTCTTCGAGTGAATGACCAAAGTATGGCCCCGTCCTTCATTTACCAGTAATTCGATGCATTTTTCACAGGCGAATATCCAATCCTTTTCCACGTAAAATGCCAGTACCGGACAAAGCTTTTCTCTTGAATACGGATTGGTATCAGAAACATATTTTTGCTCTGAAATCAATACCTTCGTATTTTCCGGGAGCCGAATATCAATTTTCCACGCCAATTCGACAGCGGATTTGCCAACAATTTCCGGATTCATGCTGCCATCCGGCCGTAGAAAAAGCTTGCCGAGCTGATCAGCTTCCTCTCCGGAGAGGAAATACGCACCCATCCTTCTGAGTTCTTGCCTTACTTGATCGGCAATGCATTCCTCAACTACAATGGATTGTTCTGAAGCAGAAACGATTCCGTTATCAAAAGTTTTGCTAGTAATAATGTCTGCCACTGCCTGTCTGATATCCGCTGAACGCTCAATAAAAGCAGGGCCATTACCGGGACCGCCATAAATAACCGGTTTCCCTGATGCATACGCTGCCTTGAGCAGTTTAGGGACACCAGTAGCCAAAATAAGCGCCGTGTCTTTATGGTTCATCAATTCAACCGTACCGGAAGCGGCCATCGTCCGCAAATAGCCGATGGCGCCGGATGGCAATCCATTGGCTTCGGCCGTCCGGATCAAGCTATCGATCACTTTGCCCGTCGTTTTTTTTGCCCTGGGATGGGGAGAAAAAACAATCGCATTACCGGATTTTATGGCAATCATGATTTTATATATTGTGGTGGATACAGGGTTGGTAGAAGGAAGCAACGCTGCAATCACTCCGACAGGCACGCCAATATCCATGGTCTTGTTGTCTTTGTCTTCGTCAATAATGCCGACAACTTTCATGTTCCTGATTTTTTTATAAAGAAAATCGCTGGCAAAAATATTCTTGATAAACTTATCCTGCCATTTACCAAAGCCCGTTTCTTCATAGGACATAATGGCAAATTCCCGGGCATATCGGCAAGCTTCGTTTGCCATATGCCCGACAATATTATCCAGTTTTTGCTGAGGAAAAGCCGCCAGCGTTTTTTGCGCCTCGCGGGCGTTTTCCACAAGAATACGAGCCTCTTGGACTGAGAGCAAGTCATTGTCAATTCGGTTCATGTCGCTTCCCCCTTCCATTTAAAAATCAATGGCTTGGAAAATCCTTTTTACCAGTCGATAACGTACTTGGCAATAATCTTTTCTACGTCCGCATGCGGCCGCGCAATGACATTGGAGCTATAGATATTCCCTACCTTGCCGGCTGCGGGGATGCCAGCCTCCACCGCCGCTTTTACCGCCCCCACATCGCCGCTAATTACAACGGAAATCAGTCCGGAGGCCACGTTCTCATAACCGACCAATTCTACATCCGCGGCCTTACACATGGCGTCAGCGGCTTCCAGCACTGAAACCAGCCCATACGTTTCGATGAATCCCAATGCATCATTTTTCCGCACACTGATTTCTTGTTTTTCTGGAGCCAACACTGAATTTTCGTCAATATCGTGTTTTGAAACAATCTTTCCCACCTTGCTGATAGGACGTGGCATGATGTGTGCGGCTGTCATTTCGCCAATGGCCGATGCTGCTGCCGCACCTGTTTCTACAGCTGATCTCACTGCCGCTACATCCCCTTTAACCATAACCGTGACAAGCCCCGAGCCCATATTTTCATACGAAACAAGAACAACATCAGCCGTTTTACACATGACGTCCGCAGCTTGAATTGCCGGAACCATCCCACGTGTTTCAACAAGCCCCAACGCTTCTTCGCCGAAATATTCCATGGAAACTCCCCTTTTTCTAGATGTATTTCAGTTTATTTACTCCGTTCTCCGTCAACTGATACTTCTGTATCATCGTTCCCGTATCAGACAATAGAGTAAGAGAATTCCTAATCAACCCTACCGCTTTGAGTGACATTAAATAATTGTCTATCCCGTGCAGCGTCACATGGCGATCAAGCGGATATTCCTGTTTTAGTATTTTGTATAGCTCTTCATTTGCTATGTCTTCGTATTGCGAAATAATTTGAAAAACACGGAATTTAACCGGTAACTTTTGCATACCGTTTCCTCCTACTTACTCCTCAAATTAACCAGATCTTTCGGGCTTCCTATGGTTAGTATCGTACCGATACAGATCAGGATTACGCCGGCTAATAAGTTTGGCGTAATCGTTAAATTTACTAACAGCCAGCCAAATAACACCGACCAGAGGGCATAGGTAACATTCAAACCCATAGCCCTTCCAACACCTGTCATATTCATTGCACGATACCATGACGTATAAGATATGCTCCCTACCATTGCGATACCGGCAATAAAAAGAAATACCGGCGAGGTCAGGCTTTCCAGCAAAATTTTATATGCAACGCTGCCGGCAATTGGCAACACAACGAAAAAATACACAATGAAAGAAGCGAGCTGACGAATTCCGATAGCGATATCTGAATCGACCAGGTCCATCCCGTAAGTTGAGAACACTCCTTCCATGGCCCAGCCGAGCGCTGCTACAGCCGCCAAGCCTATGCCCAGATAAAAATGCGGATATTGATCGCCGGCCGGGGGTACGTATCCAACAACAAAAGAACCAAGGATAGCAGTAAATATGCCAACCCAGACCCGGCGGGAAATTTTTTCTTTTAAAAAGATCGCTCCCAGCAGCGCGCCAATAGCAGGATACGCGGCAGTTATGGCTGTTGTGTATGACGCCCCGGCGAAATAGATCGCTAATAGATTGCAGGACATTCCAATTGGGCCTCCCAGAAATGATCCAATCAGTATGAAGCGCGCCGGCCGCGTCCGAAGAGTGCGCAGATAATCGCGCCAGCGCCCGTCAACGAAATTTTTAAGAAATATCCATAATGCTGCAAACCCATCGTGGAGACAGGATCCGACCAGCGGGGCTGCAAATAAACTGATCCCCCCCGCTAAAGGCGCCATTCCCAAGGCCATACCCATCAGCGTACAGTCCAGTCCCCACCCTAATCCAGCTAACAAGCCCCAACCAATCCCTTTTTTTGCAAATGAACCTTCTTGCTGCTGCAATATCTTGTCAATCTGACCCTGCATACACTCTTATCTCCTCGTACGGATTTCGAAAGTCCCCTTGGAACATGAGAATTGTTTCACAGTATAAAGTATACGGTGGCAAGATATGAACTGTACAATATCCAGTGACTATACCCGATATAAATAAAGAAAAAAATCACTCCTTGCTTTATTTTGCGATAAAGCAAGGAGTGATTTTTCATTATTTATTTTTTGCCGGGTACGATCGGTTCACTAAATACTGATCGAATGACTTTCACTAGTTCTTTTTCTGTCGAACTTAAATGATGCCGTTTGGACCAAATAAGAACAATCGATATATCCAACGGGGGATCCTGAATTTGACGCACAATGAGTCCCTTGTTTTTATCAGTATAAGCACCTGCAACAAAACTCGGGACAAAAGCTATGTTTTTATCCTGGTCTTGCAATAGCAGCTTTTCCAGCATAATAATTGTATCCACTCGATAACTGACATTAATGGAACCGTATTTTCTGAGAATAGCCGAAATACCACAATCCGTCACATACTCTGAATTATAGAGAATAATCGGCTGCTCTAACGCCATCGCCAAAGTTATTGTTTTTTGCTTGGCCCAAGGGTTATTCCGGCTTGTGAGTATAACCAAATTGTCATGCATCAATTCTCTTGTGCTTACATCTTTCGTTTCAACCAGCTCATCCGTTCCAATGATGATCCCGAAATCGGCTTTTCCCGACTTAACATCACGTAAAATGTTATTCGATTCGCCAACCTTTTGGAATATATTTGCCTTCGGACAGTGTTTTTTGAACTCAGCAAACACTTTCGGCATAAAAGCCATATTGACATTAATTTCTACGGCAAGCGATATATCCTCTTGCAAATCGCTTGAATTCACACGGGCTATCGAAGCAATATCCTGCAACGCTTCAATGACTTCAATTGATTTCTGTATCACTAATTCTCCGGTTTCGGTAGGGTATACTCCCTGATTGGTTCTCTTCAAGAGCTGAACTCCTAATTCATCCTCCAGTTTGCTGATAGCAGAACTAAGGGCAGGTTGAGAAATATGAGTTCGTTCAGCAGCTAACGATATCGATTTTGACCGGTAAATCTCGACAAGATACTTCAACTGTTCCAGGCGCATGGCATCACCCTCAGTCACTTTTTATTTAATCATACTTTCATTATACAACAGAAAACCGGTAAAGAAATAGCACTATTCTATGCGGTTTTTCCAAAATAAGACGAACAACCCTCTGTTGCTTAAGAGGGTCGCTCGTCTTATCCAATCGTGTTGACTTTATCCACCCCAGTCAATACGATCCCATTCTTCGATTTCAGGAGACTTCACATAGATCTGCTTCGCTTGTAACCGTTTTAATCAGTTGCCCCTTATCTAACATCAATGCCGCTGGAGTTTCCTGTACATTATACTTTTGTGCCAAGCGTTTTTTGCGGGAAACATCGACTTTTACCAACTTCACCCGTTGGTTGATCACGCTATCCAACCCTTCAAACTTCGACAGCATCGTAATGCTCTGCGAGTTGGCAGGGTTCCAGAAAGCCAACAGCACGGGAGTCTCCGCATCTACGATTTCTTCTTGGAAACTTTGCTCCTCTTCCAGATACCGTTCCGCTGCAACTGCGGCTACTGCCCCATCATTCGCAGCCGTCACCACTTGCCGTAAATATTTGACGGTTGCATCGCCTGCTGCAAAGACACCATCAACTGATGTTTCCATGGAATGATTGGCAACAATGTACCCGCGTTCGTCAAGTTGAACCTGATTTTGTAGAAATCCTGTACCGGGAAGCATACCAACATAAATGAATACGCCATTTGCAACCATTTCTCTTAGCTCACCGGTTTTGAGGTTTTTCAGTACAACTGCTTCCACTTCGCCGTTTCCTTTGATTTCGTCCAAAACGGAGTTCCAGATAAATTCAATTTTAGGATGACGGAACGCTTTTTCTGCGCTCGCCCGGTTGCAATCGACCACGCCTTCATCATGGATCACAATGACAGTTACCTTTGTGGCAAATTTAGCAATATACATCGCTTCTTCAATCGCAGCATCGCCATTTCCCACAACAACCACATGCTGATCTTGATAAAATTCCGCATCACAGGTTGCGCAGTACGAGACGCCATTGCCGCGAAACGCTCTTTCGCCAGGTACATTCAGCAAACGGGGCTGTGATCCCGGTGCAAGAATGACCGCTCGCGCTTGGTATGTCCGGCCTTTCTTTGTATGGATTTGCTTTATGTCACTGCTTAGATCAACAGCGACAACGTCTTCTTTAATAATTTCGGTTCCAAAACTTTTCGCATGGTCGGCTAATGTTTTCATCAATTCCGGACCGGAGGTGCTTTTAAATCCGGGGAAATTCACCATTTCGCGCGTAGTAAATGCTTGTCCGCCGACAGCCCCTTTCTCAAGAATAGCTGTCTTCAGTCTTGCCCTTGCTCCGTATATGCCTGCCGCTAATCCAGCAGGTCCGCCACCGATAATAAGTAAATCGTATTGTGACAATACACACACCTCACTGACTCTCATCTTTTTGGGAGACGCGTTGTCCACGTCCCACGGTTTCCATATTTTGAATTATAGAAAGCATCCGCGCGATTGTAAAATACTTAGCAATTATATGGGGTATAAGTTTTGCTGTATTTTTTTTGCAAATTCCTCTTTATCATCGATATTGGCGTACAAAGTTAGATCAATAGTCTTTCAAATAATATACCGAAAGATGCAGCAGTATTGGCGTTTTTCTTCTATACCGGGTATAACCAACGGCTATTTTACAAAAATGCGGCGGATTTCTATACTTTAGGTGAATGTGAATAGTCGAACTTTTTCGAAACCTCAAGACTAATTATACGCTTGCCCGGGGGCGTATTTTAAGTAATAATTAACTATATAGGGGGAGTGCAGCACAAGCCTTATCAAAACTACTTTTGAATAATTTCATGGCAAATAAATCATTTCCAATCAATTATACGAGGGGGAATATACATGGCCGGTTTTGTTGACTCAAAGCAATCATCAGGCAATACTATTTTAGATAATGCTCCTATGGGAAAAGAACATTATAAGTTTCTTGTGCTCCTGGCATTAGCATATTGTTTCGATCAAATGGATTTATTTACATTTTCTTTTGTCGCCCCCGCTCTGACAAAATACTGGGGCGTATCCATGGAATGGATCGGTTTGGTTAACTCCTGTACGTTTGTTGGAATGCTGTTCGGCTGCTGGTTTGGCGGCTGGCTCTCCGATGTAGCGGGCCGCAAGAAAACATTTTTAATCTCTGTATTCCTCTTTTCGATATTTTCCATCAGCAACGGACTTGCGCCTAACAAAGAGTTGTTTTTAGTTGCAAGAACGTTGACCGGTTTCGGTATCCTCTCGATGGTAGTTGTGGCAATGGTATATATAGTAGAAATACTGCCTGCAGCGTCCCGTGGAAAATGGCAGGCCATCTCTCTGGCAACCGGACTGATGAGCATTCCATTAATAGGACATATTGCCGGACAAATTATTCCCAGCAGCGCCGATGGCTGGCGTTATATTTTCTTCATTGGCGGATCTGGTTTGATACTGCTCGTCTTGGGATGTTTCTGGCTAAAAGAATCTCCCCGCTGGCTCTTATCGAAAGGCCGATATGATGAAGCGACAAAAGTCATCCAGGCTTTCGTACCTGGACAAGTTGTTGATCTGAATAAAGATTTCGGAACCAAGACTACATCGACTCAAGCACCAAAACAAAGTGGTTTGTCTGCCCTGAAAGAAATCTTCAGCGGAAGCTTACTGAAAAAGACTCTGGTACTCATTAATATGGTTTGCTGTATTACTGTAGGCTACTTCATGTTCTTTGCCTGGATGCCGACGCTGCTCAACGAATATGGCTTCAGCATGGAAGATTCGTTGTGGATGTCAGCGCTGGTCTCTTTTGGAAGTCCGATCGGCAACTATATCGCTGCCTTCTTTACTGACAAAGGCGGTCGTAAAATACCGATTGTTGTGTACAGCCTCATGGTTGGCGTTCTGACAATTATGTTCGGCACCATCACAGCCCCCATGATGATCGTCTTTATCGGCTTTGTTATCCGCGTGCTCATGGACGGAGTTTTTGTCCTGATGTGGTCGTATCTGGCCGAAGCGTACCCGACCCATATTAGAAATAGCGGTACCGGCGTTATTTACAGCACCGGCCGTATTCTGACAGCCGGCGCGATGCTGATTGTACCGGTGATCTTCAAACAATTCGGTTACAGCGTACTTTTCACGGTAATCGGTCTTATGTTCTTCCTGGTTGCGGTAGTCACCCATTTCTGGGGCGAACGCACCGCAGGACGTTCTTTGGAAGCGATTGCTCAAGACCGGGCGTCTTAACCGAATCTCATGACGAAACAATTCAGCTCTTGGTGCTTCCAATCGGAACTGTCAAGAGCTGAATTTATGCTCCGGAACTGCAAACGTCAAGGTCTTGCGTCTGCATGAGCTGAAATGTTGTTGTTTATACCAGGTATAATCAGTGAGTATTTTACAGAAAACAGCATAATTTTTATAATGAAGACGATTAGTGAAGGTCAGAACTTGCGCAAGGGAAACGAAAGGAGATTATTACTATGAAAAGAACAGCCCTTACTAATAAATTATTAGTATTAGGCATCGATGGCATGGACCCGGTAATTACCCGTAAATACTTGGCTGAAGGGAAGATGCCGCACTTACAGAAATTAATTAACCGCGGAGCTGCCAGAGAAGACTTAAAATTACTGGGGGCAATTCCGACGATTACCCCGCCATGTTGGACAACACTTGCGACCGGCGCTTACCCGGGAACTCATGGCATCACCTGTTATTGGCGTCAATCACCGGATAGTCTCGATGCTGTTGTTTACAACATGGATTCCCGTAATTGCACTGCGGAACAAATCTGGAATATCACATCGGAAGCCGGTAAAAAGACACTCGTTTGGCATTGGCCCGGCAGTTCCTGGCCTCCAACCTCTCAAAGTGAACATTTAAGCGTTGTAGATGGTACACAACCTGGCTCCGTCAACATGGGTGTTGCGCAGCTGGATTGGGAAAAAGTGATTGTCGCTTCCTCTGATATTAAAGAAGTGCGTTATGCGCCAAGAGTGGATAAGCCGGCAGGCGTTGGCTGTATCATTACCGATTTGGAAGACACTCTGGATGATGAAGTGGATGATGAAATGATGGAGCTTTGGTGGGGTGATACGGCTCGCCAAGGCGGTGAAATTCGCACTTATGTCATGGACGATGAAGACACCGAAGTGGTCATCGGCAGCAAAGTGGCTTATGATATCGTAAACTCTCCGCTCAAAGATGCTGCTGGTTGGGGAAATGCGCCTGAAGGTGCGAAGGAATTCACTATCCTTACTTCTGGCGGTGTCATGAGACGCCCTGCTTTAATCCTTAAAAACGAAGCCGGTGAATACGACCGCGTAGCGATTTATAAGAATAAAAAAGCAGAAACTCCGATTGTTACTTTATCCGGTAACAGCATGGTATCCGGGATTATTGATGACGTTACAAAAAAAGAAATCACTAAACCGGCTTGCCGTTCCATGAAAATTCTGGAACTTGATCCGGCAGGCAACAAAGTAAGACTTTGGATCAGCAATGCGCTTGATATTTCCAACGATCAGCTGTGGCACCCCAAAACGCTTTTCAATGAAATTGTTGAAAATGTTGGTGTCGTTCCTCCTGTTAGTTTGATCGGCGGAGAAGATGCCGAATTAGTGCGCGAAATCTTTGAACCCTCTTGGGTGCTTTACAACAAGTGGCAAGCGGATTGTATGAATTATTGCATCAAAGAAAAAGAATATGAAGTCGTATTTTCTCATCTGCACAATATTGACTGCGCAGGGCATCAATTATGGCACCTGGCTAAAACATTGACTCCATGGGATCATACGGATGAAAAAACGTATCAAGGGTTTATTGAAAAGTTCTATCTGCAAACAGACGATTATATCGGTGAATTCCTGCATTTGCTGGATGACGGCTGGACTGTATTCGTGTTAAGCGATCATGGCCTCATCGTTGGAGAAAACGTACCGCCGATTTTAGGCGAATATGGTGGCCTCAATACAAAAATCATGGAAGAACTGGGCTATACGGTCCTGAAAAAAGATGAAAACGGCAATTCTCTAAGAGAAGTCGATTGGGAGAAAACCAGAGCGGTCCAAATCCGCAGCAACTATATTTATCTGAATATCAAAGGCCGTGACAAACATGGCATTGTCGATCCGAAAGATCAATATGAGCTGGAAGAACAAATCATCAATGATTTGTACAATTACAGAGATGCCCGGTCAGGCAGACGGATTGTCGGCATCTGTCTCAGGAACAAGGATGCCGTATTAATCGGTACTCATGGACCGGAATGCGGAGATATTTTCTTCTCGATTGAAGAAGGCCATAACCGATTGCATGGTGACAGCATTTCAACCTCAGAGGGATATTTTGACACCTCCGTGTCGCCAATCTTTGTAGCGGCAGGTCCTGGTATTAAGGCCGGATTTGCAACAGATCGGATTATTCGGCAAGTTGATGTCGCCCCTTCCGTCTCAGCATTGCTTGGCGTGCGTTACCCGGCGCAATGCGAAGGCGCGCCAATTTATCAGATTTTCTCAGAAGATATTTGATAAATTGCGATAAGAGCAGCTGTCAGAAACAACACTCTGATAGCTGCTTTTAATGGGAATGGAAACGATAACAGAATTGCAGTACATTACAATTTTAAGGAGTGAAAATAATGTCGTTGCAACAACTAGATTCAACCCGGTTCGAAGAAATTATTTATGATAACGGGGACCCTTGTTTGGTGATTTTTTCACGAAAGAACTGTCACGTATGCAAAGAAGTCGTGCCTATGCTGGAAGAAATGCAGCCTCAATACGAAGGTAAATTCGGCTTCTATTCCGTTGATGTTGAAGAAGATAAAAACCTGACACAAAGATTTTCCTTAAAAGGAGTTCCGTCCATCGTTTTTTTCAAGGAAGGTGAGCTTCGGGGAAAACTTGCCGGCAATGTCGAGGATGAACAAGTCGAAGAAAAAATTTCGGAAGTTCTGGAATAAAATTTTAAGAATGAAAGCGGTATCAAATCAAACTATGTGATTGTGCTAAAAATTTCTCAGTGGAAGTTGGACGGCGTGATGACCTTGGTCAACAGATAAAAACGTGATAATCCTGAGGAGGAAAACAAATGAAAAAATCTCTCGCTACTGCTCTTACATTAACCTTCGTCCTTGCTGCAGGCAGCACCGTTTTAGCCAACCCGGTTGAATTTGATGGAAAAGTACAATACCAGCATCGCATGAACACGAAAGACAATACTTCGGACGCCATTGAAAATAGATGGAAATTCATACTGAATGGCACAGCGGAATCGTTTGCAAAGAATACGGACTTATACTTCCGTATCAGCGCTGAATCAATTAATGGCGATACGCAATCTGCCCGCGACTTTAATTCTTTCCCCGGCCAGGGCGATGATGTGCGAAATGTGATCGGCTTTTTTGATCAATTCGGCGTAGAAGTTAAAAATGGCAATTGGAACTACAAAATTGGCCGCCAAGACGCTTTCATCGGCGCGAATGGATTGATCTACGACAGCACGTACGGCGTCGGCAAGCATATCTTCGCTGATGGCATTACGATTACAGGGAAAAGCGGTGTGACAAATGTCTCCGCTACGGCCCTTGAACTTGATCAATACGGGCCAAAAGACCCTAAAATTTTTGCCGTCGCCGCTTCTTACAATCCCAGTAAAGATCTCACCCTGGGAACTACACTTGTTAAATTAAATGGGGAAAACTTTATTGCGGACAAGAAATTCTGGGATGTAAACACCAGCTATACGATTAACTCCAAACTGAATATCTACGGTGAGTATGCCCAATCCGACGCTTCCTCGTACAACAAAGCCTACGTCGTTGGCCTTAACTATGATGTCGACAAGAAGAATTCCTTCTGGACCTGCTACTCGAATGTCGAAAGAGACGGTAATATTGTCGATAACTGGTCAACCACCACGTATGATAATAACGGAAAAGGAATGTACTATGGGTTCAGCCATAAATTTGATCAATCGACCACTTTCAGTCTCTTCTACAGCGATATGCAGAAAATCGAAACCGTAGGAGCAACTCCCGCAGGCGCCCATTATACTTCTTTCCGCAGTACTGTGACTTATAAATTTTAATATTTTAAGGGGCCGTGTGAAAACACGGCCCCTTTTCTGTCTCATTGTATGCTTTTATCATGCTGGAATTCTCCAGCCAATTTCTCGCGGCACTCCCTGCACAAATCTCCAGACTTGCGGCTTACCGAGTGCACCGTCCATGATGTACCCATTAAACAATTCTCCGGACAATGGCCCAAGCCAAGCAAATGGCCTACTTCGTGGCAAGCTTCTTTGCCAATATCCTCAATATCTTCTAAGCGGGCTGTTGAAACAACCGCCTTGGCGCCATCAACTGCACCAAACAAAAAGCTGTGCCAAACATCCCCGATTTCACTCGTTACAACCCACAAAGAATACGCATTCCTTTCCGGAACCGGTGAACGGGCGATCAGATAACGCACATCATAATGCTTCGCTGCCGTATCCCATGCCTCCGGAAAGATTGCAAGCGGCCCAAGAATAGCAACGGCAAGCTGTGGAAAGACTGTTTCAATTTGTTTCTTGATTTTCTGGATCTGCTCATCCAAACCAGGCTGGTAATACAGGCCAAGTGATTGGTTCATATAATCTACCTTTTCCCCCCTGCCATGAGACTCGCTTGCGAAAGATTGCGTAAAACCAATGCCGCTACTGGGGTCAGAATAGCGCCCAGGCCCAAAGCGATAAATGATGGGCCCCATACGACAGCCGCTGTAGGATCATTAGTAGAGTTATACGCCTGAAGTATTTTGCCAAAGGCTATTGGCGCAATAATCGTCATAGAAAAACCGATTGCCGACTGCAGTCCCAGCATGGTGGCCCGGACCTTTGGCGTACACATGTCGGTTAAACCAGCTTTATAAATGGCAGAATCTGAAATCACCCAGAAACCTAACCATACTCCACAAGCAACTATGATCGCAAGAGGCTGCCCAATGAGGAACCCGAAGACAAATTCGGCAGCAAGGCTAGCGGTGGCACACAGGATAATCGTCTTGGTGCGTCCCATCTTATCGGCCACTTTCCCCATAAGCCATACCGCAGGAGCACCCGCGAGAGTAATCGCTGCGGCCATCAACCCGCCCCATTTTACCGCTTCGACTGTTTGCATGCCGGACACGCTGGCACAAGCGACCATAAATGGTCCGATCCAGGCCCAAAAAGCGTGCAGTTCCCACATATGACCCATATAAGCCCCCGTAATCATTGCAGGGCCCGCATAACCGCCTTCCGGAGCGGCCAAAGGCGCCGCTTGAGGAGCCATTGACGGAGGTCCATCAAATTGAACCGCACTAACCGGTTTTTCTTGAATAAATAACCATATAATGATAAACGCGGCGAAAACAGGTACCGATGTCCAAAGCATCCCGATCCGCCAACCTGCTTCCGCCGCTATGGGCCCGGCTACGAAATAGCCGCCTGCAGAAGCTACGGTCAATGCAGCCGTATACGCGCCCAATGCATTGCCGCGTTCATTTGGAGGAAACCAGTTCGAAATCAACGCCATGCCGGGAGCGTAAATAGCTCCTGCAGCGCACCCAGTCAGCAGCCTCATCAATAATACTGTTTCTTTGTCTTGAGCGACGAACACAAATGCGGTGGAAAATAGTGCTGTTAAAAAAGTCGCATACATCACTACCCGTTTAGCGCCTACCTTATCTGCCAACCAACCCGTAATTAACACGATGATTACGTAACCGGCTTGAAACGCTGCGATAATATGTCCCGTATCAGAGGCGGTCAAGGAAAATTCGGCGGATATATATTTGAGGACTGCGGAGAAATTGTACCACGGCAGATAGCTGATAATCATGGCAATGGCCATCCATACTAAAATTTGGTTCTTTTTCTGCATCATTATTCTCCTATGTGCTGATACTTTTACTACACCTATACTACAAAAACAACCACACTTTCCACATAATGAAAACCTTCAGCTTATTATAACACAGGCATTTCTTTCACAAAACAGCGGAACATTCTATCGGATCGATGGCGGCAAATAGAAAACCGTCTACCCAAAGGCAGACGGTTCTTGTTACTGTCCATGTTGCATTAGTGAATCTGTAAAGCATCAGCGGGTTTTAGCTGTCCGGTCCCTTTTAGCAGCGGAGCTCCCATCTTAACGATTTCGCGCCCCATACTGTGGTTCAATACTTCGGCTATCGCTTGCCACATCGCCGTTATGACGATGGGCACCAAAGACCAGGTGGCAATTTTAAAGAAGATAGGAAGTCCAAACAGCCAGGAAATACCGCAACCGCAGAAAAAGATATCCGTTGTGATCATGAAAATTCCGGCAACCAGGTTTTTATGCAAAAAAGGAAGTGTAAAGCCGACCATATAAAGTCCCATGACCATAAAAACATAGCCATCAACAGCCGCCGTATGGGCTGGGATCAACTTAAACAGTTTTAAGATATTTTCCCCCATTCCAAGAAACATAAATGCACTAAACCCGCACATAATATTTCCGGGTACGATCATTCCACAGCGAAGTTCCATAATACCGCTGGAAAGCTGGACAATTCCGCCGGCTAAACCAAGAGGAATTAGTACATAAATCATTTCTTCCGGCGCAGTACCAATAAGAACCGGAAATAAACAGCTTAGGTAAAAAGTTAATACCATCAGGCCGGCTGGCGCCGCAGGGGCAAAGGGATGTTCACTCTTGGACATCAAATCTTCCTCCTCATCGATCATTTCATTTTTTACTGCATCTTTTCATCATCAGCAAGGATGTTTTCCTTAATCGCATTGAGCGTTTGGCTATATATATTTAAATGTTCTTTGGGGATGCCTCGTAACATTTTACCGTATATGCTTTCAACATAAGGGGCCAGCTCCTGTACTAATAAAGCGCCCTTTCCGGTTAGCAGGATCACAAAGGACCGCCGGTCTTCTTTGCTTGCTTGTCTTTCGATCAATTTTTTATGTTCTAAAATATCCAATATCCGTGCCAACGTAGGCTGATCCTTATTCACTTTTTTAGACAACTCACTTTGAGAAAGGGGTTCTTGCTGGGATAACCGGAGTAATACAATCCATTGTGCAGGAGTAATATTATGACTTTCAAGGTGCACTGCTAAAAAGTGAACTATTTTCCGGCTTGTTTCATTGGTCAGAATTCCAATAGATTCATCGAAAGAAAAGGAGATGGTCAAACTATTTCACCTCCAAAAATTATTTTATCCTTCATCATTTTGAACGAAGTTTGCATCTGTCGATTCAGAATATAATTGTTTTGCTAATAGTTGTTATACTAATAATATGTGCAACAACTATTAATGTCAAGCAGTTTTTGCAGAAGAAAAAATAAGGTCCCTGCTCTTGTAAAAAAGCTGAACCTCAACCCAGCAATTTCGCATAGGTTAAGGTTCATTGAAATTTTTATTTCTGCCCATTTTCCTCGGCCGCCAATTCCCCCTGAACCCACACCTGCTTTACCGTCAGATCCGAATTTAACCGCACGAAGGTTGCGTCTTTTCCCGCCTCTAAGCTGCCCAGCCGATGGTCAACGCCTAAGGCGCGGGCGGGATTGAGCGAGGCGAAACGAACGGCTTCCTGCACTGGGCGTTTCAGCACCTGGACCAGTGTCCGGATACCCTGCAATAGTGGATAGGCGCTGCCGGCAATGGTACCATCCGCTAAACGAGCGATGCCATTTTTCACCGTCGTCATCAGTCCTCCCAGTTCATATTCGCCTTCCGGCATCCCCACAGAGCGCGTGCCGTCCGACACTAGAATCACTTTATCCTGTGGCTTAAGGCGAAAGGCCATTTCCAGGATCGCGGGATGAACATGAACGCCATCGGCAATCAATTCTAGTTCAATATCCGCATTAAGCAAACCTTCCGTCATCGGACCCGGCTTGCGATGATGAATGCCCGGCATCGCATTAAAGGCATGCGTGATGCGCAGGATTCCGGCTTCCGCTGCCTGAGACATCGTCATATAATCGGCATCCGTATGGCCCGCTGACGCAATAATGCCATGACGCTGGCAAAAGTCAATCAACTCTGCCGTATCCATCCGTTCAACGGCAAAAGTGAGGATCCGAATGAGGCCGGGATAGGCATTCACTAATTGCGTTAGCAGCGCAATATCGCCGCCCGGAATCGACGGCGGAATATACTCAGCAACATGAGCCCCTTTATATTCCGCGTTTAAGAAAGGGCCTTCCAAATGAACTCCTAACAGTTCCGCTTGACCTGAATAACTTGCTTCTTTTCGCCCGGAATCAATGTTTTTGAGAACGGCTAGTAATTGCTCGGCAGAACTCGATAAGGTCGTACCGAGAAAAGCGGTAGTTCCTTCCCGAAAGAGAGCCTGCCGGAGGGTAGCTAAACTTTCGGCAGTACCATCCATGATATCACTGCCACCGGCGCCATGTACATGGGTATCAATGAGACCGGGGATCATCATATCGCCGGAAAAATCGCAGCGATCCGCATCCCGATCATCAGGAAGATTGCGGCCAACGGCGCCGATTACCCCATCAATAATCAACATATCACAATCGACAGCAACGTGATCCGGAAAAACAATGGCCGCGTGACGAATCAATTGTTTCAAGTGCATCCCTCCTTGCGAGTACACCTTACTGTTAACGAGTTCGGATCTTCAGTCAACGCTTTGAGCGATGAATAAGATCCCGTTTCCGGCTGAAATAATTTGTTCTTCTGATCGCTGTTTGATTTGCCAGCATTCACTGTTGGTGATGACAACCGGAGTACTCAGCTCTTTACCTGACGAACGCAGTACATCCAGATCCAGCTCGATGAGCGGATTGCCTTGCTGCACCACCTGCCCCTCCGCAACCAGAAGACGGAAACCCCGGCCATTTAGAGTTACGGTATCGATGCCAACATGGATCAAACATTCCAAACCTGCTGCAGAGCGAAGACCGATGGCATGCTGAGTAGGAAAGGCCGCAACGACCTTGCCCGCAAAAGGAGCGAGTACTTTTGCCGAAGTCGGCTCAATAGCCATTCCATCGCCGAGCATTTTTTGCGCGAAAACCGGGTCAGGAACTTCCTCCAGGGAAATGATTCGTCCGTCCAGGGGCGCGTAGACAATTACGTCTTTACCGACGGCGGCTGTATCTGCTGCCTTGTCGCCCGAAAACCATGTGGAGATTTTATTGAACATAACAATCCCTCTCTTTAGTAATGCAATAGTAATGCAATTAGTTAGTTTTGCCGCCACGCAGCGTTAATGCCTTTGCGACAAAGCCGTTACCAGCCTGTAACAGTTGAGCGGCTTCTGCAGCCGACGCCCCGGCCAAGATCATGACAATCGCCAGTTTTGCCGATCCGCTCGCAGCATGTAATGTTTTTTCGGCTTCGCTCTGACTGACTCCCGCAGCCAGGGAAACAATGCGTTTGGCCCGTTCCTGCAGCTTTCGATTCGTAGCCTGTACATCGACCATCAAGTTACTATAGACTTTTCCCAGTCTAATCATCGTGGCGGTTGTCAGCATATTGAGTACCATTTTCTGAGCTGTGCCCGCTTTCATCCGTGTCGATCCCATAATGACTTCTGGTCCCGTTACTACCATTAGACTGTGATCAGCGATTCTGCCCATCTCGGACTCCGGACTGCAGGTTAAGGATATGGTTTTACAGCCCATTGATTTTGCGTAACGCAACCCACCGGTTACATAAGGCGTTCGGCCGCTGGCCGCAATACCAATTACGATATCCGCCGCATTCAGTTGTTTGCTTTTTAAATCTTCCGCTGCCAAGATATCCGAATCCTCAGCGCCTTCTACCGCCCGCCAAATGGCTTGCGCGCCTCCGGCGATGAGTCCCTGTACCAGTTCGGGATCGGTACCGTAAGTAGGCGGGCACTCCGATGCGTCCAGAATGCCAATCCGCCCGCTTGTCCCAGCGCCAAGGTAAAAGAGACGGCCTCCCGCCTGGATCGCTGCAACAATAGCGTCAACAACCTTGGCAATATCCGGCAAAATCGTTTGAATGGCCGCAGCCACTTTTTGGTCTTCCCGGTTAATCAATTCTACAATCTCCAGACTGGATTGCTTGTCAATGTCGATGGTATCGGGATTACGCGCTTCCGTCACTAGTTTCTCAAGCTTCATGGGCAATAAACTCCTTTAGCCGGAAACTCCCGCCCGGCTTGATATAATCCAACAGAAAAAGTTCTTCCGGAATAATGTGAGCCACTACATTGACGCGTGGATCCGCGGGCATGGGGGATCGAAGCACTTGCATTTCCCCCATATAGCGCAGGTAGTCCTGGTTGTCGATGGTGATAGCGCCGATCTTGCGCGGCCTGCCGGTACGGGCCGGAATGGCAGCTTGGCACAATCTGCGGGCTTCTTGCGAGCGAATGACCCATTCCCCGGGGTCAATACGATTGGTATGGGCAGCAAATAAAATTTTTCTCTCTACGGCCGAAGTGTCCGCCTCGACAATTACCTGCAGTTCAATATGACTAAGATCAAGACTAGCCACAGAAGCCAATTCCGCTTCCGCTGCCAGCGGATCTCCAAAGATTATTCCGTCGACCAATTGGGAAGCCAACAACTCTTTGGCAGCTAGCTGTGGAGAAACCAACCGATGCTTTTCCAAAGTAGGCAGCCCAGCAAAAATAGGCCCGCGCGGGCAACTCCGGGACGGAATTAACGCAAGCACCGGTATCTTATAATCACGCAGCAATTGACCCCGCTCGGAAAACAACGAAAACGACAACCCTGTTTCCGGACGAGGATAGTAATTATGACAAGCCCGCAGCCGGGATACGTCGGCTTTGGCCGTACAGATTTGCTGCAAAATACTCGGAGTGATCGCACTGGCATTGATTTCAATATCCAATCCGCTCGTCACACTTAAAGCTGCAATTTGTTCCGGCGAAAAGCCGTCATCCAGACGGATTGCCGCTACCCCCAGTTTTTTCAATGCGGAAAAATCCGACAGATTGGTTCCAAGCATCGCACAAGCCTGGGGACAAATATCCGCAGTAATCGAGTAACCTAACTTCACTGCCTGCGCGGCAAACTTGCGAAAGTCATTTACCAGACCCGCCGCATCTGCTTCCGGTATCTGCACTGATGTAAACAAACGCGTATAGCCATACGTTTTGGCAAGTTCCAAATAACGCTGGATCCTTTCAAGCGAATGTCCCATACCCACATAGGCCGATATTCCTTTTTCCCACATTCTCATGCGCCCCCTTTGGCCGGCTGCTCATATTCCTCTTCGGCCGGATCGTCAAAACCAACTAGCCAGGTAATGCTAAAACCCGCCGCATAAGCAACCAGAACTCCCGCGAAATAATACGCGATATGGCCAGGTTGAATCAAAAAAGCCAGCGGCAATCCCGATAACCCGAGTGAAATCGCATTTACGTGCATAGCCGCTTGAACAGCTCCGCCAAAACCGGCGCCAACACAAGCCGTAATAAAAGGTCGGCCCAGCGGCAATGTAACACCGAAGATCAGCGGCTCACCAATGCCAAGAATACCCACCGGCAGTGCGCCTTTGATGATTTTCTTCAACTTGCTGTTTTTCGTTTTCAGGTATACTGCGGCCGCAGCTCCCACTTGTCCGGCACCGGCCATGGCAAGGATGGGCAAGAGCGGATTAGCCTTCAGTATATTTAAAAACTCCATGTGAACAGGCATGAGGCCCTGGTGGAGACCGGTCATGACGATAGGCAGAAACGTTCCCGCCAGAAGAAACCCTACCACAGCTCCGCCCATATCCAGCAGATTTTTAAATAGATTGATAACGCCGTCCGATAATAGACCGCCGATCGGCTGCAATACGTAGAAACTGGCAAACCCGCCAATCAGCAGGGTAACCAGAGGTGTAACCACAATATCCAGCGCATTGGGCACGATTCGACGCACTTGTTTTTCTATCATGGTCATAAACCAAGCGACAAGGATCACGCCAAATAATCCTCCCCTGCCGGGAACGAGAGACATTCCATTAATGGTTATGGAAGCAATGGCGGGATTGATAATCAATATCCCTGCCAGTCCGCCGATCGCCGGTGTGCCTCCAAACTCTTTCGCTGTATTGATCCCAACAAAAATACCCAGGTAAGAAAAAAAGCCCCAGCCGATTACATTCAAGCTCGTAATAAAAGTCCCTTGCGGATCAGCACCCGATTGAACGGCAATATTGGTTAAGCCGGCCATCATACCCGAGCCGACAATGGCCGGAATCAAAGGGACAAAGATCGCAGCCAGTTTACCTAAGAGCATTTTGAGCGGCGTACGATTTTTATCCTTAATCTGGCTTTTTAAATCCTGGACTTCTCCCATCTGCACTCCCGTCAACGCAGTTACTTCTGCGGCTACCCTGCCAACAACACCGGGGCCAAGGATAATTTGCAGCTGGTCTGGCGCTTCAACAACGCCAAGCACCCCGTCGAGTTTTTTCAAGGCGGCCAAATCGATTTTAGACTTGTCAATTACAGTAAGCCGCAGGCGAGTCATGCAATACGTTGCCGCATGAATATTCTCCCTGCCGCCAATAATTCGGTTAATTTGCGTCGCGAGTTCTTGTTCTTTTTTCACGGTTTCACACCCCATTGTGATGATTCATCGGTTGCCAAAATAGCTTAGACGATCCGGAGCCTTGCAACTTAACCTTACTAATATTATGATATAAGAAAAAAACGAGTCAAAAGGTGGCAATCGATATGAAGGAAGCAGCAGTATTAGCTGTAGATGCAGGCGGCACAGGCTGCCGGGCCGCACTTTGCAATCAGGACGGACAACTACTGGGCTTTGCCCAAGGCAATTCCTGCAACTATCACAACATTGGCATCGAAAAGGCCGCTGAGAGTTTGATTGTGTTATTAACCGCTCTTAGTAAAAAACAGGCTTTGCACATCAATTGCGTGGTGTTTGGTTTGGCTGGCCTGGACACAACAAAAGATGAAGCGATCTTGACATTGATCGCAAATCAAGCATTGACTGCCGCAAATATAGCGACCGATACCATTTATCTCTGTAATGACGCCATACTGACCTTAAAGGGTACGGTGGGCCAAACCAACGGTGTGCTAATCGCCGCCGGCACCGGTTCCATTGCCTGCGGCGTCACAAAAGAAGGTCTGGAGACTCGCGTTGGTGGCTGGGGACATCGAGTCGGTGATGAAGGCAGCGGCTATTCAATTGGCAAAGCCGCAATTGCCCATGTTCTGAAAAGTTATGATGGCCGGAAAAAGCCTTCTGGCATTTCAGCAGCAATATTAAGTGCAATGTCCTTTGCCAATGAAGAGGATTTGATTCATTGGGTTTATAGTTCCCGTTTTTCCGTTGCACAGGTTGCCGCTTTAACACCCGTCATCATCAGATTGGCCGAGGACGGCGACTGGCAAGGGAACAAGATTATCCAGCGCGCTTGTCAAGACCTCGTCGACATGGCATTGACAGTCGTTCGAAAACTAGACCTGCTTGGCGCAGAATTCAGCCTCGTTCTATCGGGCGGAGTACTAAAAAACCCGTTTGTCCGCCGCCCGGTTATTCAGCTGCTAACCGGTACCTGCCCGGGATTACAGGTAGTTTCACCTAGCGGCCAGCCCATCTGCGCCGGCCTCCGGTATGGCCTTATGACGCTGGGATTTGACAATCCTACATCGCTAAACCAACTTTCCCTGCAATTAGCTCAAATCTGCAATGAGCGCACGGATATCAGCGGCAGTTCCTGCCGCTAAACATTTTGCAGCCACTTCACGGCATTTCCGCCCTGACAAAGTACGTACAAGCTTTTTCACGCCGGGAATATCGCTGGCACTGATACTGAATTCATCCAGTCCTAAACCAACGAGAACCGGTACACAGGTTAAATCTCCTGCCATCTCCCCGCACATTCCTACCCATTTCCCCTGCCGATGCGCTGCATCGATCACCATGGAAATCAGCCTAAGAATAGCGGGATGCAGCGGTTGATATAAGTGATTGATACTTTCATTCATCCGGTCTACACCCATTGTATACTGGATTAAGTCATTACTGCCAATACTAAAAAAGTCGACTTCCGGTGCGAGTTGGTCAGCGATGAGGGCGGCTGACGGAATTTCAATCATCATGCCAACAGAAATCGAGCCGGCGACCATTTTCCCTTCCGCCACTAATTCTTCCCGCGCCTGGAGAAGCAGCTCTTTTGCCCGCCGCAGTTCATCCAGATTACTGATCATGGGAAACATGATTTTCAAATCACCATAACGGCCCGCCCGCCATAATGCGCGCAATTGAATTTTGAATAACTCCGGCCGGTCTAAACACATCCGAATAGCCCGCCAGCCGAGAAAAGGATTCTTCTCCGCCGGCATGTTCAAGTACCCAATCTGTTTATCGCCCCCAACATCCAGGGTCCGAATGACAACCGGCCTTCCTGCCATATTCTCAAGAACTGTTTTATAGGCAATATATTGTTCTTCTTCCGTCGGCGCTGTTTCCCGGTTCATAAATAAAAACTCAGTACGGTACAATCCTATGCCCTCGGCGCCGTACTGCAAAGCGGATTCCACATCACGCACCCAGCCGATATTGGCAGCAATTCCAATCCGTTGACGATCCACCGTTACCGCCGGGAGTTCTTGGAAGCTATCCATTCCAGCACAAAAATCCCTGCTCTGCCGAAATTTTGCTTCATACTGAACAAGCTGCTGCTGCGTCGGATTTACAATCAACTGTCCCGCCTCACCATCAACAATGGCAAGTTCACCGCTTCGAGCACCCTTCAATAATTCTTTTATTCCAACTACGGCCGGTATCCCCATCATTCGCGCTGCGATTGCGCTATGAGAAGTTTTCCCGCCTATTTCAGTAGCAAAGCCATAGATCATTTCGGGATTAAATTGAGCCGTATCAGAGGGAGTCAAATCATGCGCAATAACAATGACTGGTTCCGTTAATGCACTCCAATCCATAGCAGAAGCACCGGTCAAATGTCCGAGCAAGCGCTGACCGATATCTCGAACGTCGGCCGCCCGTTCCTGCATGTATTCGTCTTCTAACCCTGAAAACATCAATGACAAATTCTGAATCGTTTCTTGAACCGCCGTCACTACATCGGCCCCGTCTCGCATGGCCTGATTTACGGTTTCAATCAGACTTGGGTCGTCGAGCATTAATAAGTGAGCATCAAATACCGCCGCCATTTCTTCCCCATTCGTTCGCGCCACTTGTTCACGCAGAGTGATAAGTTCTTCTTTACTGGCAAGGAGAGCCTGCTCAAACGCGCGCTGCGGATCATCATGTTTTTTTTGTTTCTCTTCCGGCACAATTTTATTCGGAAGAAGCAGAATCTTCCCAATGGCAATTCCAGGAGAGGCGGCAATCCCGCTCCACATCTCATTCACGCCCCTTCGCCAAATCCGCTTTCAATTAAACCGACTAACGCATGTACTGCCTCACTTTCACCGACTCCTTCAGCCCGGATTATCAGGACAGTGCCTTGAGAAGCGCCTAAACTCATAATGCTGATGATACTTTTGGCATCGATTTCTCGCTCTCCTTTGATCATTTTTATGCTGGTATCTTTAAATCGACTGGCAGTTTTTACAAATTGTGCTGCCGGCCGAGCATGAAGACCCGATGGATTCATCAGTTTCACTTCAGCTTGCTGCATCATTGATCACCTCTCACAATCAGTTGAAAATCACTTGTTTTTTAATTTTTTGACCGTATCTTCATTACTCATTATAGAGGTATTCTTCGTGTCGATCAAATGCAGGTTTTACTGTAGCGCAAATATGTCCCAAACTTAATTTTCATCGACTTATTTAACATTCTATTAAATTTCATATTGCAGAAAGGCAAACAGAAATCCTGCCAAACCTCAGAAGATATGACAGGATTTCGATTTTTCGCTATTGCGAAATTTAATAATATTCGTTTGATAATGCGGTGGACCCATATATAGCGCCATATTTTAATACACAACAATATAGACTTAACTTAACGATCATGACTAGCATATCAATGCAGCTTACCTTCATAAAAAAACATCTTGCCAGGGTTCATAATTTTTTGCGGGTCGAGAACAGACTTAATATCTTGCCCCATCTTATAGCCAGCCTTTCCAGTTTCCGCCTTTAAATAGGGCGCTTTCGCAAATCCAATCCCATGTTCTCCGCTTAAGGTCCCACCCAGTTCAAGCGTAATGAAATGCAGCTCATCCAGTGCCTGTTCCGCCCGCGCCGCAGCATCCTTGTCCCGTTTGTCAAACAAGATGGTTGGATGCATGTTCCCATCGCCGGCATGACCACACATAAAAATCGGTACATCGTATTTTGTTTGTATCGTCATTATGTGTTTTACCAATTGCGGGACAAGACTGCGTGGAACAGTCGAATCTTCTGAAAATTTATTTGGCGCCACTTGCCCAAAGGCTGCTCCAACAGCCCTTCGAGCTTTCCACAAGCCTTCAACTTCATCAACTGTTTGTGCAATTTTAACTTCCGTAGCTCCACATTCTTTGCAAATTTTTTCAATACGCTTGGTGTTTTCTTCTACTGTTGAAACCATTCCATCAACTTCAACCAGCAAAAGCCCTCCTGCTCCAACAGGAAGCCCAATATGTAAATATTTTTCCACAGCAACGATTGTCTGATCATTCATAATCTCCAAAGTTGCTGGAATAATTCCAACTGCCATGGTTTTACTTACTGTATTCGCAGCATCTTCCAAATTCGCGTAAATAGCCAGTATTGTCTTTTTTACTTGCGGTGGCTGAACCAGGCGCAGCGTAATGGCAGTAATTAACCCCAAGGTTCCTTCCGAGCCGGTGATCAGCATCGTCCAGTCCGGTCCGCACATCTCTCCGTCCACCGCATTGCCGGTTTCGATCACGCTGCCATCCG